>OGGC01001871.1_pt1 | contig 12814 bp, 10 predicted proteins | sample 1571181 | NCBI WGS metagenome assembly OGGC01 (sample SAMEA2581930, study PRJEB24529) | metagenome | biome: Human gut stool | place: China | collected 2011 | reverse complement strand
TGCCCTTCTCGATGCGGCCTGCGCAGATGTAATCCAGCAGCAGAGCGCCCATCTCATTGCCGGACACCAGCTCATAGCTGCCATCCGGGCACTTCATGGCGATGCCCACGCGGTCGGCGTCGGGATCGGTGGCCAGCATCAGGTCGGCACCGGTCTTGGTGGCCAGATCCAGGCCCAGCTTCAGGGCGTCGAAGATCTCAGGGTTGGGGTAGGAGCAGGTGGTGAAGTAGCCGTTGGGGTACTCCTGCTCGGGCACGATGGTGATATCGGTGATGCCCATATCGTTCAGCACATGAGTGACAGGCACCAGACCGGAACCATTCAGCGGGCTGTACACCAGCTTCAGGCCGGCAGTCTTGCACAGGCCCGGGCGCACCTGACGGGCCTCAATGGCATCATACAGTGCCTTCTTGCAGTCGTCGCCCACAAAGCGGATCAGTCCCTGCTCCACGCCCTCGGCAAAGGAGATGTACTTTGCACCGGTCAGCACATCCGTCTTCTGGATCTCATCGTACACGATGGCAGCAGCATCATCGGTCATCTGGCAGCCATCCGGGCCGTAGGCCTTGTAGCCGTTGTACTTGGCCGGGTTGTGAGAAGCCGTGACCATGATACCAGCATTGCACTGGTAGTAACGGGTAGCAAAGCTCAGTGCAGGCACAGGCATCAGCGCATCGTAAATGCGCACCTTGATACCGTTTGCCGCCAGAACGCCTGCGGCGGTCTTGGCAAAGATATCGCTCTTCAGGCGGCTGTCGTAGCTGATAGCCACAGTCTGGCTGCCGCCCTGAGTCTTGACCCAGTTTGCCAGACCCTGCGTGGCCTGACGCACAACATAGATATTCATACGGTTGGTGCCAGCGCCCAGAACGCCGCGCAGACCAGCGGTGCCAAACTTCAAAGCCACAGCAAAGCGGTCCTTGATCTCGTCATCATTTCCCTCGATCTTGGCCAGCTCCGGCTTCAGATCAGCGTCTTCCAGCTCTGCAGCCATCCAGCGCTTATATTCATCCAAATACATCTTGCACACCTTACCTTTTGTAAATTTTTCCGCAAAAAAGAACAGGTTTGGTTAAACCTACTTATAATATAAACTCTCCGCATCCATGTGTCAATTGCGTAATCTGCAACAAGATTTGCAGTTCAAAACCGGCATATGGCACAAAATTCCAAGTTTTTCCCGGTAAAGTCGGGAACTGTCCCGGCCTCGCCTGCATTTTCCAGCAGTTCATAACTCTGGCCTGCATCGTCCAGAACGTCCAGCCACTGCTCCAAACCGACGCTGTTTTCACACAGGTAGCGCAGCAGCTGCATTGCCCGGGCAAAACTGTCCTGCAGCAGCACCGCGCTGCGGCGCACCCGGCCATCCTGCTCCTGCCGCAGCTCCATTACAACGCCCTGCGCAGCGGCGGCGCCGCAATATACAAGGGTGTGGGCATGCTGCAGCCCTTCCAGTTCTGAATATGTACGGATATAGCGGCAGTATTCTTTGCTCATCATGGAAAACTCTCTCCTCTCTATCGCATTGACATCTTTCCTGCCCTTTACTATAATGAATTCAGAAGCATTTTTGTGTCGAAGTATGGCATAATCATCCATTATTTTCCACTTTTGCCAATTCTTTTCCGTCATATCATCCGCTGGGATAAGGGAGAACAACATGTATTCTGTTACCAGAAGCTTTGGTCTGAACGGCCTGAGCGGCTTTGCCGTGGCAGTGGAGGCCGACATTTCCGGCGGTCTGCCTGCATTTTCTATCGTAGGCCTGCCGGATTCCGCTGTGCGTGAAAGCGCCGACCGTGTGCGCGCCGCCATCAAAAATCTGGGCTTCAAGTTCCCAGACCGGCGCATTACCATCAATCTTGCCCCGGCGGATGTGCGCAAGACCGGCCCGGTGTACGACCTGCCGCTTCTGCTGGCAGTGCTCACTGCCAGCGGCCAGCTGGAGGATGTGCCTGCCGACGCGGCATTTCTGGGCGAACTGGCACTGGACGGCACCCTGCGGCCGGTTTCCGGCGTGCTGCCCATGGCGCTGGCTGCAGCAGAAAATGGCACCCACGCCCTGTATGTACCTGCCGAGAATGCCGCTGAAGCAGCCGAGGCCTGTGCCGACAGCATGGCCGTCTACCCCGCCCACACGGCACGCGAAGTTGTAGATGCCCTGCGCGGCATCTCCCCGCTTGCCCCGGCGGCTGTTGTTCCCTTTGACCCTGCAGACGCCTGGGCACAGGTGCCGGATTTTGCGGACGTGATGGGCCAGTCGCTGGCGCGGCGGGCTATGGTCATTGCTGCCGCAGGCGGACACAATGTTTTGCTCATTGGCGCACCCGGCACCGGCAAATCCATGCTGGCAAAGCGTCTGCCCGGCATCCTGCCGCCGCTCACCCGTGAGGAAGCCGTGGAGACCACTAAAATTTATTCCATTGCAGGGCAGCTGCCGCAGGGCCGGGGCCTGATCTCTGCACGGCCTTTCCGCAGCCCGCACCACTCGGCCAGTGCCGCAGCTCTGGCTGGCGGCGGCGCACAGTTCCGGCCCGGCGAGTGCAGCCTTGCCAACTGCGGTGTGCTGTTTTTAGACGAATTGCCGGAGTTCTCCCGCGAGAGTCTGGAAGTGCTGCGCCAGCCGCTGGAGGACGGCCAGATCACTGTGAGCCGCGCGGCAGGCAGTGCCACCTATCCCAGCCGCTTCCAGCTGGTAGCCGCCATGAACCCCTGTAAGTGCGGCTACTACGGTCATCCCACCCGGCAGTGCACCTGTTCGCCCAGTGCTGTACGGCAGTACCGCAGCCGTGTGTCCGGCCCGCTGCTGGACCGCATCGACCTGTGCGTGGAGATGGACCCCATCGCCTTTGACGAGCTGCACACCGCCGCCCCCGCCGAGAGCAGTGCCGACCTGCGCAAACAGGTGCTGGCGGCGCGGGCCATCCAGGCAAAACGCTATGCGGCCCCCGGCTACGAGGGGGTACACTGCAACGCCCAGCTCAACGCCGGGCAGGTGCGGCGCATCTGCCGCATGACCCCCGGTGCGGAACGGCTGCTCCGCGCCTCCTACGATGCACTGGGGCTTTCGGCCCGCGCCCACGACCGCATTTTGCGGGTGGCCCGCACGGTGGCCGACCTGGCCGGCAAGAGCCTGCTGGACGAGGACTCCCTGCTGGAAGCCCTGCAGTACCGCGCGCAGGAAAAAGTGGAGCTGTGAGCCTTTTTCCACCCACAAAAACACCGGCCCCTCTCCCCGGCAGCGCTGTGCTGCCAAAGGAGAAGGGCCGGTTTATATTTGTTTGTTTTACGCCGGTTTCAGTGCGATTTTGTTGCGCTATTGTTGTATTTCTGGTTTTCCAGCTGTTCCATCCGCTCGATGAACGCCAACGCGTACCGGGGCAGATAGTTCCCGGCCCGCCAGGCTGCCACCGACTCCAGCGGGAGGGTGCAGTCCCGGAGCGGAAACGCGTTGAACGGCACCGCGTTGTTCAGGTGTTCCAGCAGCTCGCCGCTCAGGAAGCCGATGCCGTACCCGTTGGCGGCCAGCGCCGCGGCTGCCCGGATGTTGCTGCTTTCCAGAATTTCGGCCGGATGCAGGCGGCGGCTCCGCAGCTCCTGCAAAATATACTGGCCCTGCCGCTGGGTCTGGTTCTGCAGCAGCAGGGTCTGCCCCTCCAGCCACTCCCAGGCAAAGCTGCCCTCCCGGGCGGAAGCCTGCTCCAGCGGGTGTTCCTTGCCGAACACGGCGTACATCCGGTCCCGGCGCAGCACCCGGTAGCTCAGGCCGGGATGCCGGGCAAAGCTCATATAAAAGGCCAGGTCGATCTCGCCTTCCAGCAGTTTGCGGTCCAGCTCGGCGCTGGGTGCTTCCTCAATGCGGAACTGCACCTGCGGGAACTGCGCGCGGAACGCCGGAAGCACCTCCGGCAGCGAAAAACTGCACCGGAACGGCGGCATGCCCACATGCAGCACACCGGTGTCTGCCCGGAGCAGGTCGGTCAGCTCCGCGTCCATCTCCCGCTTCTGGCTGAGCAGCCGCTCGGCGTGGGCCAGATACCGCTGGCCCGCATAGGTCAGCTCCAGACGCCGCCCCGCCCGCTGGAACAGCACAAGGCCGGTGTCCCCTTCCAGTTTTTGCAGAAACTTGGAAAGGGTGGGCTGGCTGACGTAGAGCTGCTGGGCCGCGCGGGTGATGTTGCCGCACCGGGCAATGGCCGCAAAATATTCCAGATCTTTGAAGTCCATGCAGATTCCTCCCTGCTGCGTGTATTTGCCGGTTCCAGTGTACCACAAACCATGCACGCAGGCTATTCTTTTTATGAGAAAAATGAATTTCAGGAATTGTAAAAGTTGTGTTATAATCTCGCTCGTGAAATCCATCACAAATCGACCGCCCCACCCAACACGAAGATCTCTGAGGAGGAAAACCATGAAGAAAAACGGGATCCTGCACCGTATCAGCACCGCTGTGCTGGCCGGTGCCATGCTGCTGTCGCTGGCGTCCTGCGGCGCTTCCAGCAGCCAGACCGCCAGTTCCGCCGCCGGGAAAGTCACCGGCACCGGTTCGGCCAAAGGCATTGAAGGCGATGTCGTCGTGGAAGTGACCGCCGACGCCGACACCATTTATTCCATCGTTGTCACCGAGCAGAACGAGACCCAGGGCATCGGCTCTGTGGCCTGCGAACAGCTGCCGGATGCCATGGTGGCTGCCAACAGCTACAACGTGGACGGCATTGCCGGTGCCACCGTGACCAGCGACGCCCTCAAGGAGGCTGTGAAGGCCGCTCTGGAGAACGCCGGACTGGATGCTTCCGCCTTTGCCGTGGCCAAGGCTGCGGACACCACCGTGGAAAAGACCGCCGAGACGCTGGACTGTGACGTCGTGGTGGTGGGGGCCGGCGGTGCCGGTCTGACCGCTGCCGCACAGGCCGCCGAGAACGGTGCCAAGGTCATCGTGGTGGAAAAGATGCCCATCGTGGGCGGCAACAGCCTGAAGGCCACCGGCGGCATGAACGCAGCCGACACCCAGTATCAGGCCGACCTGGGCATCACCGACAGCGGGGTGCAGGAGTTCATTGAGGACACCATCAACGGCGGCCACGGCATCAACAACCGCAGCCTGGTGACCGTGATGGCCGAGCAGAGCTCCGACGCCATCGACTGGCTGACCTCCATCGGTGCCCCGCTGCCCAAGGTGGCAGCCACCGGCGGCACCACCCACAAGTATCTGCATGAGCCCGAGGACGGCAGCGCCGTGGGCAGCTATCTGGTGGAAAAGCTGAACGCTCAGGCCGAAAAGCTGGGTGTGCAGATCCTGCTGAACACCAAGGCCACCGAGATCCTGACCAACGACGGCGCTGCCTGCGGCATCAAGGCCGAGAGCACCGAGCACGACTACACCATCAACGCCAAGAGCGTGATCATTGCCGCCGGCGGTTTTGGTGCCAACTTTGAGCTGATGGCCAGCTTCAACCCGGCCCTGGCCAACGCCGTGACCACCAACCACGCCGGTGCCACCGGCGACGGCATCCTGATGGCTGAGGCCATTGGTGCCGACACCGTGGACATGGACCAGATCCAGCTGCACCCCACCGTGTATCAGGAGACCGGCATGCTGGTGTCCGAGAGCGTGCGCAGCATGGGCGGCATCCTGGTCAACGCCGAGGGCAAGCGCTTCTGCAACGACATGTCCACCCGTGACGCGGTTTCCAACGCCGAGCTGGAGCAGCCGGGTGCTTACGCCTACATCATCTTTGACCAGCGCATCGTGGACGACCTGAAGTCCTGCCAGAAGTACATCAGCAACGGCCTGACCGTCTCTTCCGACAGCTATGAGGGTTTGGCCAAGGAGATGGGCCTGACCGGCGACGCTGCCGCCAACTTTGTGGAGACCATGAACACCTGGAACGCCTCTGTGGCAGCCGGTGAGGACGCTGAGTTCGGCCGCAGCAACGGCATGGACGGCGACCTGTCCACCGCTCCCTACTACGCCATCAAGATCGCACCGGGCATCCACCACACCATGGGCGGCCTGAAGATCAACACCGACGCACAGGTGCTGGACACCAACGGCAGCGTCATCCCCGGCCTGTATGCAGCCGGTGAGACCACCGGCGGTGTGCACGGCGGCAACCGCATCGGCGGCAATGCCGTGTGCGACTTCGTGGTGTTCGGCCGTATCGCCGGCAGCAACGCTTCCGCCTACGCTGCCGAGTAACCCCACTCTGCTCTCTTCTTCTTTCTTCTTTTTGGGATAAGCACAGCGCCCGCCTGCACCGGAACCACTCCGGAAGCAGGCGGGCGCTGTGTTGTTCAGGTTTCGCTCAGGGTCAGTTCGTGGTAGGTCCGGCCGTCCATGGTTTTCCACCGGAAGCAGCCGTTTTCCAACGTCATGTAGCTGTGGGCACTGCCCTCCTTCGGCAGGCTCACCGAGCCGGGGTTCAGGTAGAGGCTGCCCTGCCCGAAGGGCTCCCACGCCGGGATGTGGGTGTGCCCGTGCAGCAGAATGTCGCCGGGGGCCAGCGGCGGCGGGGTCTTGGTGTTGTAGACATGGCCGTGGGTGGCGTACACCAGCCGTCTGCCCACCGGCAGCACGGCATAGTCTGCCAGCACCGGGAATTCCAGCACCATCTGGTCCACCTCGGCGTCACAGTTGCCGCGCACGCAGAGCAGGCGGTCCTTCATACCGTTGAGCAAAGGCATGACCTGCTTGGGCGCATAGCCCTCCGGCAGGTCGTTGCGGGGGCCGTGGTAGAGCAGGTCCCCCAACAGCAGCAGCCGGTCGGCCTGTTCCCGTTCAAACGCCTGCTGCATCTGGCTGGCATAGAAATACGACCCGTGCAGGTCGGACGCGATCATCCATTTCATGCGGGTTTCTCCTTTTTATAAAAGCTACAATTTTATTGTAACCCCTGCACAAAAAATGGTCAAGCCTATAAAAGTCATACTTTTGCATCCAGTCTCCTTGACAATGCCCCAGGGATGTGGTATCCTTCAGTCAATAAAAACCGTGTGGATTTTTACAGCGCTATGCTACTTTTCGCCACACAATGACTTCAAAAAAGCCATTGTGTGGCTTTTTTGCGGCCTTTTTCCATTTTCGATCTGTCAGGAGCGAGAAATCAATGAACGATACCTTTATGAAAGAACGCCCCGTGCTGCCGCTGCTGTTGTCCATGGCGCTGCCCAACGTGATCTCCATGCTGGTCAACTCCCTGTACAACATCGTGGACAGCCTGTTTGTGGCGCAGATCAGCGAGGACGCCATGACCGCCCTCTCGCTGGTATACCCCATCCAGAACTTTGCCAACGCCATCGCCATCGGCTTTGGTATCGGCATCAACGCCATGATCGCCCTATACCTGGGTGCAGGCGACCGCAAAAAGGCCGAGATCGCCGCCACCCACGGCATGGTGCTCAGCCTGCTGCACGGCGTGGTCATCACGGTGGTGAGCATTGCCGTCATGCCGGGCTTTTTGCGCCGGTTCACCACCGACGAAAGCCTTGTGGCCTCCGGCATCACCTACTCCACCATCGTGTTCCTGTTTGCCACCATCAACATGGCCGCGCTGGCCTTTGAAAAGATGTTCCAGGCTGTGGGCCGCATGAAGGTGACCATGGTGGCGCTGGTGTTCGGCTGCGTGTGCAACATCCTGCTGGACCCCGTCCTGATCTTCGGCCTGGGCCCGGTGCCCGCCATGGGCATTGCCGGTGCGGCGCTGGCCACCGGCATCGGCCAGCTGCTGAACCTGTGCGTGTACCTGTTCGTCTACCTGCGCACCGAACTGCCGGTGCGGCTGAGCCGCAGCGGCCTGCACCCGGACGTTGCACTGGACGGCAAGCTGTACGCCATCGGCGTGCCGGCCATCCTGAACCTGGCTCTGCCCTCCCTGCTGGTCACCTTCCTCAACAGCCTGCTTGCCGGGTTCTCCCAGAGCTATGTGGTCATTCTGGGCATTTACTACAAGCTGCAGACCTTTTTGTACCTGCCCGCCAACGGCATCGTGCAGGGCATGCGCCCGCTCATCGGCTACAACTACGGTGCCAGGGAGCACGCCCGCGTGAAGAAGCTGTATGAGCTCACCCTGTTCATGAGCATCGCCATCATGGCGCTGGGCACGGTCATCTGCCTGCTGGCCTCCGGGCAGCTCATCGGGCTGTTCACCTCCAACCCCGATACCATCGCCGCCGGTGCCAAGGCCCTGCGCATCATCTGCATCGGCTTTGTGGTGTCGGCAGTGTCCACCACCTCGTCCGGCGCACTGGAGGGCCTTGGCAAGGGCGTGCCGTCGCTGGTGATCTCGCTGTGCCGCTATGTGGTGTTCATCCTGCCGCTGGCCGCAGTGCTGTGCGGCCGCCTTGGCCCGGACGGTGTGTGGCACGCCTTCTGGATCACCGAGGTGCTCACCGCACTGGTGGCCTACCCGGTGTACCACCGCGCGGCGGCCCGGCACTGAACCTTTCCGGCCCCTTTTGCAGCAGGCTGCCCGACCCAGGCGGCCTGCTTTTTTGTTGCATTCCTGTCGCCCTGCGGGGCGCATAAATGCAGGGATTTCATTTGACAGCTGCACAGAAATACGGTAGAATAGTTTTTATATTGCGCTGACAAAATGTGTCAGAACGCAAGACTTTACAGAGGATGTGGGACGAATTATGATCGAGACGATCACGGCCGTCAATACGGCGGTCAACAACTTTATCTGGGGCGTGCCCGCCATGGTGTGCATCATTGGTGTGGGTTTGCTGCTGAGCGTGCGCACCGGCTTTTTGCAGATCCGCAAATTCCCGTACGCCATCAAGACCACCATCGGGCGCATGTTCCGCAAAAAGGACGCCTCGGACGGTGCCATGACCCCCTTCCAGGCGGTGTGCACCGCTCTGGCCGGCACCGTGGGCACCGGCAACATCGCCGGTGTGGCAGGCGCCATTGCCATCGGCGGCCCGGGTGCCGTGTTCTGGATGTGGTGCTCCGCGCTGCTGGGCATGTGCACCAAGTTTGCCGAGGTGACCCTGGCCGTGCATTTCCGTGAGCGCAGTGAGACCGGCGAGTGGGTGGGCGGCCCCATGTATTACATCAAGAACGGTCTGGGCAAGCGCTGGCAGTTCCTGGCATTTCTGTACTCGCTGTTCGGCGTGCTGACCGTGTTCGGCACCGGCAATGCCACCCAGGTCAACACCATCGTGGCCGCTGTGGACACCGCCCTGCTGGAATACGGTGTGGTGGGCAGCGGTTTCCTGAGCACGCTGAACCTCATCGCGGGCATCATCGTGGCCATGCTGGTGGCCATGGTGCTGCTGGGCGGCATCAAGCGCATCGGCAGCGTGAGCGAAAAGCTGGTGCCCTTCATGGCGCTGTTCTACGTCGTGCTGGCTGTGGGCGTAGTAGGGCTCAACCTGCCCCGCCTGCCCTATGTGCTGGAGTCCATCGTGGCCGGTGCCTTCAACCCCGCTGCCTTCACCGGCGGCACCATCGGCAGCCTGTTCATCAGCATGCAGAAGGGCGTCTCCCGCGGCATCTTTTCCAATGAGGCCGGCCTTGGCACCGGCTCCATCGCCCATGCCTGCGCCGACACCAAAAAGCCGGTGAAACAGGGCATGTTCGGCATCTTTGAGGTGTTTGCCGACACCATCATCATCTGCACCCTGACCGCCATGGTCATCCTGTGCAGCGGCACCCCCGTGAACTACGGCACCGCAGCCGGTGCAGAGCTGACCATCTCCGGCTTTACCACCACCTACGGCGGCTGGGCTTCCATCTTTACCGCCGTGGCGCTTTGCTGCTTTGCCTTTTCCACCATCATCGGCTGGGGTCTGTACGGCTCTCGCTTCCTGGTGTTCCTCTGCCACAGCGACAAGGTGGCAAAGCCCTTCTTTGTGGTGTACTCCTTCGTGTCCATTCTGGGCGCGACCGTGGACCTGGGCCTGCTGTGGAGCATCGCCGACACCTTCAACGGCCTGATGAGCATCCCCAACCTTATCGCATTGCTGCTGCTCTCCGGCACCGTGGTCAAGCTGACCAAGGAGTTCTTTGCCTCCGAGGGCTGAGCACCTGTTTTTCCCGATACGCAAAAGGACTGCTGCACTGAAAATTGTGCAGCAGTCCTTTTTTCGTGCGCGGCTCCGGAAAATTTTACTTTCCGGGTGTTTTTCTGCAATTTTTATTGCCGCCTGTCCGTATTTAAGGCAAACAGACCGAATTTCGTTGGCAGAATGGAGGGCCCTCTATGGCGATTTTTGAAAAGACCATCCGCAATCAGAAATTCAACACGCTTCTCCGCAAATTGGAACAGGAGATCCCGGACAGCAGCTGGTCTGCCGACCTGGAAGCGGGCAGCGATTTCAAGGAGGGCGAAGCACGGTGCAGTGTCCGCGTGTTTGAGCGGTACAGCATGGTCGGCAGCAACCGCCTGAGTCTGACGCTGACCATGTTCCAGAACGGTGACAGCCCCATCCGGCTGTCCGCCATCACCGCAGGCGGCAGTCAGGCGGTGTTTTTTAAGATGAACACGCTCGGCGAGGAATCCTTTCTGGAGGACGTCAAAGAGCTTTTGAATGAGATCCTGGAGGAGTAAGATGTTTTACGCTGGATTTGATATGCTGTTCAGTATTCTGTTTCCCATCCTGTTCCTTGTGGTTTTGGGCATGATCCTATACACCATCATCGGAAATATCAGCACATGGAACAAAAACAACCATTCGCCGCGGCTGACCGTTCCGGCAACGGTGGTGGCAAAGCGCACGGAAGTTTCTCGCCACCATACGGACAATACGATGATGCATACGTTCACGACCTATTATGTAACCTTTCAGGTAGAGAGCGGCGACCGCATGGAACTCGAAGTAGATGGTTCGGACTACGGAATGCTTGTGGAGGGCGACATTGGAAAGCTGATGTTCCAGGGCACCCGCTATCTCGGCTTTGAGCGTCGATAAGGCCAGACAGACTGCATTGTCAGCATCCGCAGATGCAAAAAGAAAAGCACTGTACTTCCAACGAAGTACAGTGCTTTTTTGGTGGAGAATAGCGAAATGGAACCGCTGACCTCTTGCATGCCATGCAAGCGCTCTCCCGAACGGTATCGAAACACACCCCCAGAAAATCGTGTGTGAATGGGTATCATTTGGCGTTAATACGATATGGGCGGCAAGCAGCGCATTATGACACTGTATTCAGAAAGCGATTTGGACCTTCCGTTCGGAAAAAACGGAAAATTTTCATTCCAACTTGGGTATACTCCTGTTGTGTCCGACATGAAGGAAATCGTTCGGAAAGCTGCCGCATCGTCTTTCCCCACATGGACGTTAGCCGTATAGGATATGGATACCGCAACATTATATAGGGTCAAATACGACAGAAGTCATTGATTTTCTTTGTTTATCTGTGATACCATTCGTTATGAGTCCAATTGCATTGCTCTCTTCGCCTATGGTGGAGACTACAGCTTTCCAAAAAACACAGCGAGGTGACCATTTTTGAAACGTCGAACTTTTCTTGTCTGCACCGCTGCACTTTTTTGCGGTGCATTTCTGGCAGGGGGCTGCACTCAAAAAACTTCTCAGCCTGTCCTTCAGCAAATCGAATACTCCAATTTGGCAGATTCGGATACACAGGCTCTTCTTTCCAATCTTTTGCAGAATGCCGGCGTGTCCGACCTGCGAATACGGACCTTCTTTGATCATGTTCAGAAGTTCAACAATGCCGTGGACCCGGCATGGCTCACCACAGGTTTTGAAAACGCCAAGCCTTTGGATCTGAAATACGATCCTTACTCCATGCAGGACGCATGGACAGAAAAATACGATACCTTCCCCGGCTGGAACTGTCGGATCACCGCTTGTGGGCTGTTCGGTGATTTTATCACCGTCACGGGCAAGGCAGACCTTTCCTCAGCCGAGGACACCCTGTTTATGGACTATGAAACACTGGATTCTGACCCGGAATCCCTTTGCGGCGATGAACGGCAAAAGTTTGATGCGCTGTTCGCCCCGGTCAAAACCACCAATACGACCGATATTCCTACCCATTTGAAAACGATTCAGCAGGAATGGAAGAAACGCGGCCTCTCCTTTGTAGAAGATGATAAGATCCGTCTCGTCTCCGTGGTCCTGCACGATCAGTTCTCTGAAACGGACAATTCTCTTATGATCGGTCATGTCGGCGTTATGCTTCCCACATCGGATGCGGTATATTTCGTCGAAAAGGTCGCTTTTCAGGAGCCGTATCGCTTATTGAAATTCAAAAATCGAACCGAGTTGAGCGATTATCTGATGCTGAAATACGACAACTCGTGGGGACAGGACACCGCCCACACCTTTATTATGGAAAATTCAGACCTGATGGACGGCTGGCGCATATTGGACACAGCGGACTGAAATCTGAAATCTCTTCAATGCCAAAGAGCAGGGGCATATCTTCGCCTTTGCTCTTTTCCTTTTGCACTCTGTCCCGGTATCTCTACCACAGCTTTCAACATTGTCAACTGGTTTTCACGCCGTTCTTTACAGTTTTTTCACATCGGCAGCTTATCTTTTTGCATTTCAGTCAAACACTTCGATTTTGTGCATATTTTGTTGTATCTTGTCCATGATGAATCTGAAAGAGAATCTGCCACCGCCTCATGTGAAACATGGGCGGTATTAACTAACAATTTCAAAGAAGCCGCAAAAATCATTGCCGCCTTGTTGAACAGCAAACAAAAGCGGTGACTTTCCGTATTATGGAAAGTCACCGCTTTCTCTTATGCTGTGCAGTGGTCGTTCACTGCACAGATTGATAAGAAGGAGAACTTAAATTTCATACCATCTGATTTCATTGGCATCCAGATGCAGGTCA
>OGGC01001869.1_pt1 | contig 12822 bp, 8 predicted proteins | sample 1571181 | NCBI WGS metagenome assembly OGGC01 (sample SAMEA2581930, study PRJEB24529) | metagenome | biome: Human gut stool | place: China | collected 2011 | reverse complement strand
AAATTCTTGCTTTTCCTTTTCCATTTTTTGCTTCTTGCACTAAATTTGATACTGGCGAATTTCCGTCAAATGCTATAACTATTGACTTTCTTCTTTCAAAAATTTCATAATTAAAGCTTTTATATATTCCAAGCTCTTCAGTTTCAGGAGAAATACATATTCCAGATACATTTGCATCTAATAATCTGTTTTTTACTTTTTCTGTTACATTTTTTGGAACTATTGCATTTATTTCTATCTCCTTATTTAATTCTTTTGATATATCTACTAATGCTTTTTCATATCCCTGCATTTTATGTCCAATAACAAAATATACATTATTACTATTTACATTTTCTACAAATTTCTTTAATGTTTTAAGTCCTTCTTCTGTTGCTTTTGTTTCTCTTCCTTTTGTATTAAAACTTCCTCCTGCAATTATAATAGGTACTTTATCTATTGGAAGATTCTTAATCTTTGTTGCTAATTCTTTTTCAGAATCTAATTTTGTATTAATTCTTAATTCATCTTGATTTTCCGTTTCTTTCATATATTTATCTTCTTCTTCAAGTATTGCTTCTTTTATTGTTCTGCCAGAAAGAAACTTATCAAATTTTTCACTTTTTTGCATAAAATATATATTATTCTTAGTTGTTATTTCATCTTCAACTTCTCTCATTTTAGCAAATTCATCATCTGAAAGTTCTAATAAATTTTGAAGTGCTAATTGTTCATCAAATGTGTCTGAGCCATACATTCCCCCACCATCAGTTCCTTGAACACATTTTATACCATTTTTCAAAAATATTTTTATAGGATGATTTTTTAAATCACTTAAATTATTAAGTCTTACATTTGATGTTAATTGAAATTCTATTACAACTCCTGTATCTTTCATTAACTTTAAAAGTTCTTTTCCAGATTCTGTATTCAAATCTTCTGAGTATAATCCATGACCAATTCTGCATCTTGGCATTTCTTGTTCTTTTTCTAATGATTCTTTCACACACATTATAGATTTTCTAACATTATTTCTTAAACTATCATTTTCCCCTGCATGTATTCTTATTGTAAAATCTTTATCTTCTTCATTAATATATCTTACAATTTCTTTTATTGCTGGTTGTAAATCTGATATATCATTTATTTCTTCTCCGATAAAATCACTTCCAACTACATATGGACTTTTTGCAACAGCTCTTAGTACATTAATATTTTCTCTTAAATAGGTATTACTAGTTTTTTGATCTTTAATAATTGTTAATGGAATTCTTCTGATTCCTATTAAAAATCTAATTTGTACTCCTGTTTCTTTTTCTATTAAAGGCATTATTGAATGTATTTCTTCTAACATTTTTATTGCTGGTTCTCCATTTTTTGCTAAATCAGTATCTGTTATTTCTACATATTTTATTCCTTGCTTTTGGTACTCTCTAGCTATCCATAACAATTTATCTTGTCTTAATGTGTTATTTTTATATATGCTATTTGTTGTTTTATCTTTTAGCATTTGGCATACATATTTTTTTATATCTGTTTCTGGAATTTTGTTTATTAGTTCTTCTTTTAAATTTATTTTTTTCTGAGACTCAATTCCCTTCGCAAAAATATATCTATAAATATAACATTTCTCTAAATTAGTAAATACTGCTTGTCCATCTTTCATAATTGCCAAACTATTCCTTATTTTTTCAATATTATATTCTGCGTTCTCTAAATTATTTAATATAAAATCAGCAAAATTTATAAATGTATTGTCATCTATTTTTCTTATTTTATACTTTCCTTGTAATTTGCTATTTATAAATTGTTTTTCAACTTCTTCTCTTTGTTTATAAATCTTTTCTTCTTGATCTTTGCTAAGTTTTAAATTTAATTTTTTTATATAATATAATGGATATCTTATTTGATGTACTATTCCTAATGCAATTAAACAATCTGGAAATAAATTTGCATTCATATGTGTATGCAAATCTGTTCTGAATTTTGATTTTTTTAATATATATGTTTTTACGATTGTTTTTTCTATTGGCAAATTATAATTTTTTGTTTGTGACATAAATGTTTTGGTTATTGCTGGTATCTTTGCTTTTATTTCTATTCTGTCTTCATATATATTTGCAATCTTTATTCCACCTAATCTAAATATATATACTTCTTCATTGTTACTATTTATACTTGCAAGTATCTTTCCTATTATTATTTTCATATCTTTATTATTTTTTTGTATTTGAAGTCCACAAATTTTTGCTAAATTTGTTATTAGATTTCCTGTATTGTGATTTGGTGTTTCTAATATATATGTAATTTCATCAGCATCTGTTTTTTTTAAGTTAACAATAATATCTTTTTCTTTATCTAAATAAAATTTATTAATCATATTCTAATCCTTTCATAAAAAAGTATTAAAAAAAATTATATCATATTTTCTTTCATCTTGCAACGATTATGTAAAGTTTTTTACTGTTATATATATTATTCAAAAAATAAGAAAAGAATTCCAAAAAAATTCTTTTCTTATTTTTTCTTATCCTTAATATACGGATGTTATATGATACTCAACTTTTCCTGTTTTCACTTCTATATTTAAGAAATCAAACAGTTTTTTTAATGGTGCTTTATCTGTTAATTTTATTTTCTCCTCATATTCAACAACAATATACTGTTTTTCCTCTTTTTCTTCTTCAAAAACAAATGTTGTCATTGGCGAAATTTCGATTTTTTCACTAGAATAATAAATTTTTGTACCTTCATATTCATATTTTCTCCAAGAATTTGGTCCTTGGAAAAATACTAAACTGTAAATAAAGTACTCTATTAGTAAATTAATAAATACAATTATTACAATGTTTCTTATTTTTTCTTTAACTTCACTCCCAAATATTTTTTTATTAAATCTTCTCTTTTCTTCATTACTGATTTTTGAATTATTAACTAAAAAATAAATAATTAACAAAACTAATACATCAATTACCGAAACAATTAATCCAATTACTACTGCAGCTACCATAGTTGTTTTCCTCCAATTTTCTAATTGTAAATGTTGAATATCAATTCCAAAACAGAATTGCTATAATATTATACACTTACATTTACATGTTGTCAATTGATATGAGAAATAATAAAACCAAAAAGAGAGCTCTCTGAATTTTACTTCTTTGAACTCTCTTCTTGGTTACAGCTTAGCTGTTAACAGGTGCATAGGACTTCTTCTTGTATTCGATCATAATGTTTTTCCTCTCCGCCCTTTATTCTTGGGCTTTGTGACTTTCGTCATTTGTTTTCAGCTATGGCCGTTTGCCATGCTACTATTTATTATAGCATATTTTATGTAAAATTGCAAATATACGAAAAAAAGCACATAGAATATATATCTATGTGTTTTCAATATTACATTTTTTTCTAATATCTATTATTTTCTCATTAATTTTATCTACATTAACACCTTCAAAATTTTGTTTATCGGAAATATCATATTTTTCCTTTATTTCTATAATTCTGTTAACACTTCTATCAATTCTATTTTCTTTTATTTTTCCAGATTCAACTAATTGAACTATATTGTTTAACACACGTTGTTCTTCATCTTTATTAAATCTAAATACAATAATATCATTTCCCGCTTCAAACGCTTTTCTTACAGCTAAATCTGGTCCATAAAACAATTTTATAGCTCTCATTTTTAGATCATCTGTAATTATTAATCTATTATATCTAAATTTTTTTCTTATATATTTACAAATAAATTTTCTTGACAATGATGCTGGATATATTCCGGTCACTTTAGGAATTAATAAATGTCCTACTAATATTGCATCTGCTCCATTCTGTATTGCTTGTGAGAATGGGTACACATCTTCATCTTCAATTTTTTTCATTGGAATATTTATTACTGGCAAAAAATAATGTGAATCTTGTTTAGTTGCACCATGACCTGGAAAATGTTTTACAACAGAAACAATATTATTTTTCTGTAATGCTTTCATCACGGCAATACCACACTCAGATACTTTTTCTTTATCATAGCCAAAACTTCTATCTCCAATAACTTTTTGTTTTTCATATCTTCTTAAATCTAATACTGGTGCGAAATTCAAATTAAATCCAGATTTGTATAATAACTCTCCTGTTATTTCAGAAGCTTCTTTTACTAATTTTTCTCCCCCAACATTTGCAATCACATTGGCAGAAGGTAAATTTTTCAACTCCTTTGGCATTCTATTTACTCTTCCACCTTCTTGGTCTATTGCTATAAATAATGGTATTTGATTATTTTTATTTAACTCTTTTAATTCTCTAATTAGTTTTAACATCTCTGAATATGTAGAAAAATTTTTTCTATATAAAATTACTCCACCAATTTTATAATTTATTATCATATTTTTAATTCGATCTGTTATGTAATTAGTATCCATACCAATCATAACCATTTGCCCTATTTTTTCTTTTAATGATAATTCTTTTGCTTTCATATTTATAACCCTTCCATTAATGCAAATTATTTTCTTGAAAAATAAATATCTGCACTTGGATTAGCTAGTTTTATTCTCTTATCTTCAAGAAGTTTCATAATTGTTAAATTAAGCTTTGTACTAAATGTTAAGAATTTATCATAATCAACAATATTTGTATATAGGAATACTTTTATTATTATTGCTTCTGCTCCTATTTCTGTTACATTTATTTGAATTGTATTTTTATTTATTTCTTGCATACTTTCTAAAATATTTCTTATTGATTTCATTAATTCTTCTGTTTTTTCTGAACTTGTGTCTAACGGTAATCTTAGAGTCATTTCTATTCTTCTTGCATTTATTGTTGCACTATTTATTATTGCTTCTGATAATATTTTTGTATTTTGAATTGTAACTGTTGTATTTTCTACTGTTTTTATTTTTATACTTCTAAATTTAATATCAACAATCGTACCAGATATATCTCCAATAGTTACCCAGTCACCTATTTCAAATGGTTTTTCTGAGGCAATTGCCATTCCACTTAACAAATTACTTACTAGTTCTTGAGCAGCTAATGCAATTACAACACTACCTAAACCAAGACCTGTGATTATACCATTTAGATCATATCCAAATTCTGATATAATCATAAATCCAGCAACAATATAAATTAATACTTTTAAAAGTTTTGTCCCTGTTTGGATTAATTTTTGATTTTCTTGTAATTTCTCATTACCTTTTACTTTTTTCATTAATTTTGATGTTGGTGATATCATTCCAACCAATATTTTAGCAATACTTAATATAACTGCAACCCTTATTAATTTTATGCAAAATGCCATCGCAGTTGCTGGTAATGCTAATATTATTAATGCTAAATATATTCCAAAACATAAAAATATACTTCTTAATCCTTTATATGTATCATTTTCTTTTAATACTTTTTTATCTTTTTCATTTACCTTCCAAATTTTTAATAATAATCTTGGAAGCCATATGCTTAATACGAAAAATATCACCAAAATTGCTATTGATATAAATATATCTGCTATATCTTTTGCTTTTATGCCTTCGATAAATGTTTTTATTGTTTCCATTTATTCCTCCATTCTATTTAAGGAATTTGAACAAGGCAACATAGTTTTCCTTTGTTCATGCCCAATTTATATTATTTTCTAAGTTCTGCACCACATTTTTTAGATACTGCATCAATTATTTTGTCCATTAATCCATTAATTTCTTCATCTGTTAATGTTTTCTTCATATCTGAAAATGTTAAAGAATATGCTATTGATTTTTTGTCAATTCCAACTCCAACACCAGTATAAACATCAAATACTTCAATATTTGTAAGTAGGCTTCCTCCTGCTGATTTAATTACTTTTTCAATATCTTTTGATACTGATTTTTTATCAACTACAAGTGCTATATCTTTATTAATACTTGGAAATTTTGAAAATTCTTTATATTTCATCTTTCCTACTTTTTTTGTAAACAATTCATCTAAATTGATTTCAAGAACATATACATCATCTTTGGTTACACTTGGATGTATTTTTCCTATCATACCTATATTTGAACCATTTACATTTATCATTGCACTTTGACCTGGATGCATTTCTTTTGGCATCTCTTGTTTCATAAAACTATATCTTCCTGAATATCCAAGGTAATCAAGTACTTCTTCTGCAATTCCTTTTATTACATAAAAATCTACAGTTTTATTATTGTTTAATCCTGTTGAGTATTTTCCAGACATTAATACACATAATTTTGTATCTTCTCCATATACTTCGCCTTTTTTATAGAATCCTTTTCCAATCTCAAATATTGATATATCTTTTTGTTCCCTTGCTTTGTTATACTCATATACTTTATACAATGATGGTATCATACTATATCTTAATGTATTTCTATCTTCTGTTATTGGATCTAATAATTTTAATGGTTCAAATTTATCTAATGTATATCCATTTACTTCTTTATCATTTATTAAAACATATGTTAATGTTTCTTTTAATCCTAATGCTATCATTTTATTTCTAATTTCTCTTTGTGTTTTATCATAGCTTCCTTTTCTCATTGGAACAATTGGCAATTTTCCTTCTATATTGTCAACTCCATATATACGGCTTACTTCTTCAATTAAGTCTTCTTTTATTGATATATCTAATCTTCTTGTTGGAACTGTTACTTTAATTTTTTCTCCATTTACTTTGTAAGAAAATCCCAATTTTCTAAATACATTTAATATTTCTTCATTAGGTATAACTGTTCCTAACACATCATTTATATTTTTAAATGTTATTTCAATTTCTTTTTCTTTATTATTTGTTTTGTCATATTCTACAGTTCCTGTTACAACTGTTCCTCCAGCATATTCTTCTAATAGTTTACAAGCTCTTTCAATTGCCATTGTTGTTCTTTCTGGATCTAATCCTTTTTCAAATCTGTTGCTTGCTTCACTTCTTACTATTTTCTTTGACGTTTTTCTTACTTTTACTGAATCAAAAATTGCTGATTCTATTATGATATTTTTTGTATCTGGTTCTACTTCTGTTTCAAGTCCTCCCATAACTCCTGCAAGACCAACACCATGTGTAGCATCTGCAATTACTATATCTTCACTTGTTAATGTTCTTTCAACATTATCTAATGTTGTTAATTTTTCTCCATCTTCTGCCATTCTTACTACTAGTTTATTTCCTAATTTATCAGCATCATAGAAATGTAATGGTTGACCTAATTCTAACATTACATAATTACTAATATCTACAACATTGTTTATTGGTCTTATTCCAGATGCAATTAATCTATTTTTTATGAATATTGGACTTTCTTCTATTTTTACATTTTCTACTTTCTTTACTAATAATTTTGAACAATTTTCTGTTTTTACTTCTGTTTTAAATGTTTTGTTTATATCTTCCCCTGATTCTTTGTGTTTTAAATCAACCTCTTTTACTTTTTTATCATAAATTGCTCCTACTTCATAGGCCATTCCTAAAATGCTTAATAAATCCCCTCTATTTGCTGTTAATTCAAAATCTATTACACCATCATCCATTTGAAGATATTTTATTGGATCTCCACCAATTTCTGCATCTTCTCCTAATTCTGCTATTCCTTCTGAATCCTCTGGTTTTAAAAATTTATGTTCAAGTCCTAATTCTGCTATTGAACATAACATTCCATTTGATTCTTGACCTCTTATCATTCCTTTTTTTATTGTTTTTTCTGGTAATACTGCACCATCTAAAGCTACTATTACTTTTAATCCTGTTCTTGCATTTGGAGCACCACATACTATATCTAATACTTCTGTTCCAATATTTACTTTGCATAAATGTAAATGGTCTGAGTCTGGATGTGGCTCACATTCTGTAATTTGTCCTATAACCAATTTTGTTGCATTTATTAAGTTACTTGCTGAATCATATTCATTTCCAACTCTCGTCATATCTTCTGCTAATTGTTTTACATCTACATCTATATCTATATAGTCTTTTAAAAAGTTTGTACTTAGTTTCATTTTCATTCAATTCCTTTCTTGCTTTTTTCAAAAGCACACATAATACTAAAGTTCTTTTATATCTCTATTTATCTACGAATTATTCTTCGTCCTTTCTGTCAAATTGGCTTAGGAATCTAATATCATTTGCATATAAATATCTCATATCTGGTATTCCATATTTAAACATTGCTAACCTTTCAAGTCCTGTTCCAAATGCAAATCCACCATATTCTTCTGGATCATATCCATTCATTTTCAATACATTTGGATGTACTATTCCAGCTCCTAAAACTTCAATCCATCCCGTTTGCTTACATAAACTACATCCTTTTCCACCACATTTGAAACAACTTACATCTACTTCATAAGATGGTTCTGTAAATGGAAAATAACTTGGTCTAAATCTTAATTCACAATTTTTTCCTATTAATTTCTTTACAAATATTTCAAGTGTTCCTTTTAAGTCTGCAAGTGATACATGTCTTTCTTTTTTATCTATTACAAGTCCTTCTACTTGCCCAAATTGATGTGAATGTGTCGCATCATCTTCTCTACGATATGTTTTTCCAGCACAAATCATTCTTATTGGTGTTTTTTCTGTATTTGCTAGCATTGTTCTTGCTTGAACAGCTGATGTTTGTGTTCTTAATAAATATTCATTTGTTATATAAAAACTGTCTTGCATATCTCTTGCGGGATGTCCTTTTGGTAAATTTAATCTCTCAAAACAGAATTCATCTGTTTCTAATTCTGGTCCTGAAATTACATCATATCCCATTGATACAAATAAATCTTCTATTTCTTCTATTACTCTATTTACTGGATGTTTACTTCCTCTTTGAATTTTTGTTGCTGGTAATGTTATATCTATTGTTTCTTTTTCTATTTTTTCTTCTAACATTTTTGATTTTATTTGTTCTTCAGCAATTGATAGTTTTTCTTCTATTTCTTTTCTTGCTTCATTTACTAATGCTCCTACTTTGGGTCTTTCTTCTGCTGTTAATGCTCCTAATCCTTTTAATAAATTTGATAATTCACTTTTCTTTCCTAAGAATTGTACTTTTAATTCTTGTAAATCTTGTGAATTTTTTATTTTTGATATTTTTTCTTCTGCTAATTTTTTAATTTCGTCAATTTTGCTTTGCATTTTTATTTCCTCCTTTTTATACAAAACGTAAATAGAGCCAATCTTCCTATTTTTTAGGACGATTGGCTCTTTCGTGGTACCACCTAATTTTATTAATGGCTTACTTATGCATAATATCTCTCTATAAGCTCGCCTAATTAACCTCTTTATAGTTTTAACGGTTCTACCGCTTCTTTCTACTTGCTTTTTGCTTTGAAAAAAAGACCTCAAAAGTGAAATTTCAATATATTTAATATAAATGGTTCTCATCTTTACCATTCTCTCTGTAATATTTTACAATATATCTACTTTGCTTTTTCTATGGATTTTCTTTATAATCTTTGCATATTATATCATTATTTTTTGAAAATGTAAACTAAAAAAGTGATTTTATTTTATAAAATCACTTTTTTATATTAGAAACTTCTTCCGCCTCCACCGTGAGATGTTCCACTACTTCCAGAATGTGTTGAGCTTCCACTACTTTCTCCACTAGATGAACTACTTTCTACTCTTCTTGTTTGTGAAACATGTTTGTCTAAAAACTGATCTGTTTGTTCTGTCAATTTTAATGGTTTAGAAATATACTTACTAGCCTCTCTGTTTTTTTGTGGTTTTCTATGTGAACACACTCCGATAATTATAAAGATTGCTGTTGCTATTGAACTACATATCAAAGAACTTTTTATCATCTTTGATGTAGATACTATTGTATCTCCACCATTTCTTCCCTTTTTAGCAAAGTATGTTGCATATTTTATAAATTGTTCTGCACATCCAGAATAATCCTTTTTAGAAATTTTATCATATGTATAATCTAAAATAGCATCAATTCTTTTATCATTATATATTTCTATTGCTTTTCCAGTTGTTGAAATCCACATCTTTCTATTATCCATGTCAATTAAAAACAATAAACCATTTTTATTTACCCCAACACCAAAATCATTATAATCATAAAAATCATCTGCGTAACCCATTGAACTACTTTTTGGATTTTCATTTATTGTAACAATAGCCATATCCATATTATACTTTGAAATAAATTTCTTAATCATATTATAAATTTCTTTTTCTTTGTCATCTGGTATTAATTTTGCATAATCATATATCTTTAATGTATTATCAACACTTGGTGTTTTATCTTTTGCATATGAAGTTTGTGAATTATCTTCCAACACATTTGTTTTTTTTGTATATCCATATACATTATAGGCTTTTCCAAATCCAAGTATAATTATAAAAATTATGCATACTGTCAAAAATTTAAATTTTTTTCTCATTTACATCATTCCCCTCATTAAATTAAATATAAAAAATAAAATAAAACTAATTCCAAAAAATAGTATACCTTTTTTTATAACTTTTCCACTATCCATTGGCACTGTTCCTACAACTTTTTTTGTCTGTCCATTCATTGCAAATGTATACATTTTTTCTTTAAATTTTATATTTAACATCCATACTGGTAATAATGCATATTCAACTTCTCCACTATTAATATTTACATCACTATTATCAACAGTTACTGAATTATACCCCCTTATTGTAGATTTTAATTCATCTACCATTGTATTTTCCATTCTATTTTTTGCCCTATCATATACTTCATCTTTATTTAAATCATATTTTTCTGCTAAAAAACCAGATAAATATGATCTATTAAATGGTTTAAATTCACTATAATTATATGGTTCTATTGAGTCCATTATTTCATCTTTGAATTTAGTTGAACTGTCTACTGGTAAATCTTCTATCTCTAATTCTCCACTTCTTGTACATCTAAATGTTGATGTTTCTGTATAATCATAATTTCCAGAACTCCATCTTCTTATTTGAGTTGCCCTAGATTGTATATTTCCATTCATTTGACTATCATAAAGCCAAAATGGTATATATACACCTGTTATTTTTTCTATGTTTTTTTCATCATGAAAGTCAGATGGTGCAAACAATCTTTTCTTTACATTCTTTTTAAATTCTTCTATTGCTTCTTCTTTTGTTGTTTTAAATGGAATTAATTTATCTGGCTTAAACTCACCTTGAAGTCTATTTTTCATAATTGTAGTATTTCCACAATATACACAATATGTTGCAACAGTATTAGCATCTGTAACAACTGTTGCACCACAATTAGGGCATGTATATTCGTCTATTTCAAAATCTAAATTTTCCTTTGTTTCTTTTTCTTGTTGCTTTTCAAACTCCCCTATTTCATATGAATTACCACAATATTCACAATCCCATTTTTGTGTTGTTGGATTAAATTTTACATTTGCACCACAACTTGGACATTTGTTACCTACTGTAATCTTCATTTGTTTTTCTCCTTTAGTTTAACTTATTTCCACAATTTGGGCAAAACTTTGCACCATTTTCTACTTTTTTACCACAATTAGAGCAAAAAACTTTTTCAGGCTTTTTTTGTCCACAGTCTGGGCAGAAATTTCCTTTTACTTGTTTCTTGCAATTTGGACATTCCCACATATCTGATGTTGAACTATTATTGTTTACTGATGAATTACTTGTATTTTGCCAAGGAGCTGTAGTAGCACCTCCCATTACACCTCCTGATGCCATATTAGCCATTCCAATTCCCATAAATCCTGTTGTTGCGCCATTTGCATTATTAGCTGCATCTTTCATTGATTGAGCATATGCACCAACCATTGTTCCTTGTTGCATATATGCATTTGAACTTAATTCATAATTATTAATTTTTTCTTGTGATGCATCATCTAATGTTACTGATTCTATGTTAAATCCTTCTATTGAAATTCCTCTTCCTTTAATTCTATTATCAAAATTATCTTGAGCCATAATTTCTTTTATTTTAGCTTTTTGACTTGGTAATGCACGTACAGGAATTTTATTAACATATCCTAATTCATTTAATACTTTTTCAAATGAGTCCATTACTTCACTTCTCATTTGTTCTAATAATTGATCTTTTTTATATACTTCACTCATTCCTGCAATTTCACTCATAAATGTAGCTGGATTTGTTAATTTAAATGTATAGTTTCCAAAACATTTTATATTAACTGCTAATGGTAAAAGCTCTCCTGTCATTTGATTTGGAATTGCATGTGACCAATCATCATACATAACTGGTGTTGGTGTTCCAAATTTATTATTTATAATTTCTTTTATATTAAAGAAGAATACTGCTTGTTGCTTACTTGAAGCTCCATTATATGTGAATCTTTCCCACATTTCTTTAAACATTCCTTTAAATTCACCCTCAAACATTGATGGTGTAGATGATGTATCAAATTTATAATATCCTTCTTCTGCTGTTGCATCTATTACTTTTCCATTATCATATATAATAGCACATTGACCTTGTCCTACTATTATTGTACTTCCATTTGATATAACTCCATTTTTAGTTGTTTTTTTCATCATTAGTATATCATTTCCCATTTCTTCACATCTGATTGCTTCTTTCCATTGATCATGTAAAGTACTTCCTATTGCACTTACTGCTGCTTTTATTAATCCCATTTTTATTCCTCCTAATTTTATATTTATATATTTTTATTTTATCATTTGTATTCTTTTTTTGCAATGTATAATCCTTATTTTTCATTTTTAAAATTTTTTTTAGTTTTTTTGTTTTTTCTATTGACAAATATTCACAATTGTCTTATAATAATCATTGTCGTAAGACATAAGCCAGTTTATATTTATGCAGATGTGGCGGAACTGGCAGACGCACAGGACTTAAAATCCTGCGGTTGAAT
>OGGC01001865.1_pt1 | contig 12834 bp, 9 predicted proteins | sample 1571181 | NCBI WGS metagenome assembly OGGC01 (sample SAMEA2581930, study PRJEB24529) | metagenome | biome: Human gut stool | place: China | collected 2011 | reverse complement strand
CGATGCCCTCGCAGATGCCCATGACAAGGCTCATATCATGCTCGATGAGCAGGACGGACACTTTAAATTCCTTGCGGATATAGTTGATGATTTCCAGCAGCTCCTCGGTCTCGGTGGGATTCATGCCCGCAGCCGGCTCGTCAAGCAGCAGCAGCTTCATATCGGTGGCCAGAGCACGGGCGATCTCCAGGCGGCGCTGCTCGCCGTAAGGCAGATTGTCGGCCTCCAGATCCTCCTTGCCGGAGAGGTGCACGACGGACAGCAGCTCCTTGGCGCGGGCGGTGATTTCCGCCTCCTGCTGCCAGTACTTTTTGGTACGGAAGATGGCGTCCGCCATGCCGTAGGTCGTGTGGCCCTGCATGGCCGTCTTGACGTTCTCGATGACAGTCATCTTTTTGAACAGGCGGATGTTCTGGAACGTGCGGGCAATGCCCGCATGGACGATCTGATGCGTTTTTTTGCCGTTCATCCGCTCACCGCAGAGGTAGAACGAACCCTCGGTGGGTTTGTAGACGCCGGTAATGAGGTTGAAAACCGTCGTCTTGCCCGCGCCGTTGGGGCCGATGAGCCCGACCAGCTCGGACTCGCCAATTTCCATGTTGAAGTCATCCACGGCTTTCAGGCCGCCGAACTGGATGCCGAGATGCTGTGCTTTCAATACGGGTGCTGCCATAACGGGTTCACGCTCCTTTCGCGGCTTTTGCCTTGGGGTGCCGAATGCCGTCCAACAGGCGGGTCAGGCTGAACTCCCAGCGTCCGAAGATACCGCCCGGGCGGAACAGCATGACCAGCACCAGCACGACAGAGTAGGCCAGCATACGGTAGGTGGAGAAATCACGCATCAGCTCCGGCAGGCTGGACAAGAATGCCGCACCGATGATGGAACCGGTCAGCGAGCCCGTGCCGCCGATGATGACTTCAGAGAGCAGCTCTGCCGAATAGTTGAAGTTGAAGTTTGTGGGGATCATCGCGGTCATGTAGTGGGCGTAGACGCTGCCGCCGACGCCCGCAAAGAACGCCGAGACCGCAAAGGTCAGTACCTTGTAGTAGGTCACGTTGATGCCCGAGGCCGACGCCGCAATGTAATCCTCGCGGATGGCCTGCACCGTGCGGCCAAAGCGGCTGCGCACAAACAGAAACATAACCGTCACGCAGACGACCATGATCCAGAATGCGCGGTCAAACGTGGAAAGCTTGAGAATACCGCTCATCGTCTTGCCGCCGCCCGTAATGGAAAAGTTGCAGAAACAGACGCGGATAATCTCGGCAAAAGCCATCGTAACGATAGCCAGATAGTCGCCCCGCAGCCGCAGTGCCGGGATGCCGACTGCAATGCCCATAAGGCCCGCGGCCAGGCCGCCCGCCAGAATCGCAACGAGCAGCAGCGCCAGATCCGAAAGCCCGTGCCCGGCCAGCGCGCCGGACACGATGGCGGACACATACGCCCCCACCGAGACAAAGCCCGCATGACCCATCGAGAACTCACCCATAAAGCCCACGACGAGGTTGAGCGACGTGACCATGATGATCGTGTAGCAGGCAGTCGTGCAGATGCCCTGGATGTAAGTCGTGCTTTTGCCGAAGGCGTTGAAGGTAAAAGCCAGCGTGATGGCCGCGTACAGCAGCGCGACACCAACCAGATTCAGGCCGTAGGAGGCCAGCCGTCGTTTCGTCATTTTGTTCACGCTCCCTTACACTTTTTCACCGACATTCTTGCCCAGAATACCGGAAGGCTTCACCAGCAGAATCACGATCAGCGTACCGTAGGTCACGGCCTCGTACCAGCCGGGGGCAAACAGCTTGACAAAAATTTCAATCAGGCCAATCAGGATACCTCCCAGCATCGCGCCGGGGATGATTCCGATGCCGCCCAGCACGGCGGCGATAAACGCCTTCATGCCCATCATGCTGCCCATATCGTTCGTGACGCGGGGATAGGTGGCGCAGTACATCAGCGCCGCCACCGCCGCCAGGCCCGAGCCGATGGCAAATGTCGTTGTGATGATTCTGTTGACGTTGATGCCGACGAGGGTGGACGCATCCTTATCCTGCGGCACGGCACGCATCGCCTTGCCGAGCTTCGTCTTTTTTACGAAAAGCTGCAAGGCGATCATAATGCCCAGGCCAATGGCAATCGTCAGCAGCACGTTCAGCGGCAGGGCCACGCTGCCCACGGTGATGGTGGGCAGGCTGAAGATGGCCTGCACGTTGTGGGGCTTGGCACCAAACAGTACCATGGCCAGATTCTCCAAAAAGATGCTCATAGCCAGCGCCGTGATCAGTGCGGACATCGGCCCTGCCTTGCGCACGGGGCGGTAGGCAAAGGTTTCGACCAGTACGCCCACCAACGCGCATACCGCAATAGCAACGATAACCGAAAGCCATGCGGGCATCCCGGCGTTGACCATCAGCGGGATGGTGTAGAACAGAGTGTATGCGCCGATCATAATAAAGTCACCGTGGGCGAAGTTGATCACGCGGATAATGCCGTAGACCATTGTGTAGCCCAAGGCAATCAGCGCATAAATTGCGCCCTGGTTTAAGCCGTTTATCAGGCTTTGAAAAAACAGTGAGAAAGTCATCTGGTCCATTCCCCTTTCCTAAACGCAAAGGGCGGGGCCTTTTCCCCCGCCCCAATGCGATTGTATCTTACTCTGCCTTGGAAACGACCGTGCCGTCGGACCCCAGTGTCTCGGTCCACTTGACTTCGCCGTCAATGTAGGTATTGATTGCAATGCTCTTGATTGCGTCGCCCTTCTCGTCCAGCGTAATGTCGCCGCCAACGCCGGTAAAGCTCATGCCGGTCATACCCTTGACAAGGCTTGCCGTGTCGGTACCGCCTGCGTTCTCGGCGGCCTGCACCAGCATATACATAGCGTCGTAATACAGGGCTGCGCAGGCGTTCAGGCTTTCGGTGCCGTACTTTTCTGTGTACTTGGCAACAAAGTTCTGGACAGCCGGGGCGGTATCCTCGCTGGAATAGTGGTTCGTGAAGTAGCAGTCATCGAACTGTTCGGCAAGGCCGGTGGTATCGGAGCCGTCCCAGCCGTCACCGCCCATGATTGCACCGGTAAATCCGGCATTGCGGGCTGCACCAACAAGAAGCGGAACGGTGTCGAGGAAGCAGGGATAATACAGCAGATCTGCGCCGCTTGCAACGGCCTGTGCCGCCTGCGAAGAGTAGTCTGTATCGGTGGTCATGCACTCGCCGACGTAGGCGACCTCAATGCCGTTAGCCTCGCAGTTTTCAACAAAGGCGTCCTTCAGACCGTTGGAGTAGTCATCATCTTTTGCATAGATGACGGCCACCTTGGCAAAGCCCTTGTCTTTTGCGAACAATGCCGCCATCTTGCCCTGGTACGGGTCAATGAAGCAGTTGCGGAAAATCGAATCGCCTTTTAAAGTTACATCGGCGTTTGTCGCACCTGTTGCCAGCAGCAGCATGCCGTCTTTGGAGGCCTGTTCTGCCATGGGCAGTGTGACCGACGAGAAGAAGCTGCCCACGATGGCCTCCGGCGAGTCGGCCATGACCTTGTTGTAGGCGTTCATGGCCTGCTTGGCGTCCTTAGCATCGTCTGCGACCTTGCCGCCGTTGACGATTTCTATTTTGTAGCCGGAATCACCCGCGTTGATCTCCTCGACTGCCATGTCGACGGCGTTCTGTGCGCCCTCGCCATAGATAGCGGATCCGCCGGTCATGGAACAGACAACACCGACGCGAATGATGTTATCCTCACCGCCGTCCGACACAGATGCGGCGGTGTCGGTGGAAGCAGCTTCACTTGATGCGGCCCCGCCCTGCTGTGCGCTGGAGCCGCAGCCTGCCAGCAGACTGGCGGACATTGCAGCTGCTACGGTAAGTGCCAGAACTCGATTACGCTTTTTCATTGTGTGACCCCTCTTTCTGATATTCATACAAAACAAAAGGCGCACAGCACGGTGATGTGCTGCACGCCTTTGTGCGTAACGGAAAGGGGCCGCTGTACTTTTACAAGTACGCGACCCCTTTGTCCCGTTCGTGTTCTGTGATGCTGTTATTATAGCAGACTGTACAAAAAGTGCAAGGCTCTTTTGGCGATTCCTGCAAAATCGTTGTTCATCACGCTTTTTTACCGAAGATTGTAAAGCTGCTTTGCCGTTCGGCAGATGATTATTAATTCTTCCATTCGGCCAATGCCGATTGAGGATACAGTACCACACCTGTTTATACTGCCTCAACGGCCTTCGGAATTTGGCACATAAGGCCGAAGGCCATTACCTATAAACCGATAAAAAGCGCTGCATCGGTTGTTTTGGCTGACGCGGCGCTTCGCTTTGCATTCCGGCAGGATTGCTGGTATAATAAATATATCCCATCGGGCCGCCTGTGCGGCCAGGAAAGGTCCCCGCTATGGAAACACCTCATCAGGGCACAGCCCTGTTTCATCTGCCTGGTCTGTTTGAATTTTATGACCTGTATGCGGCGTTTTTGCCGCTTTATCGTGCGCATCGGGAGTATTTTTACGACTGGTGCGCCATCGGCTCGATCTACGGCGCACCGTCTGACTGCTTATGGGCGGGCGGACGGGTCGAGTACAGTGACCGCACCCCACATGAGGTACTGGCGCTGACGCGTGAATACGGCATCTCGGCGCGGCTGACACTCAGCAATTCATTACTGTGCCCGGAGCATCTCACAGACCCGGACTGCAATGCGCTCTGCCGACTGTTTCAGGAACAAAATGACCCGCAAAACGGCGCTATCGTTCATGCTGAGCTGCTGACGCAGTACCTGAAAAAGAACTATCCATCGCTATATCTTGTATCCTCAACCACAAAAGTGCTGACAGACTTCAACGATTTGCAGCGGGAGCTGGCACGGCCCGAGTTTCGCTATGTCGTGCCGGATTTCCGGCTGAACCGAGCATTTGACCGACTTGCAGCGCTGCCCCAGTCCCAGAAGGACAAGGTGGAATTCCTCTGCAATGAGTGCTGCTGGTTCGGATGCACGGAACGCAGAGCCTGCTATGAGGCCGTCAGCCGCAAAAATCTGGGTCTGCCCGGCCCGGAGCATTACTGCAGCGCCCCCGGCGCAGCGGATGGGTATCGCTTCTCCCGAGCGATGGCGAACCCCGGCTTTATCGGCATCAAGGCCATCCGGGATACTTACCTGCCGAGGGGCTTCACCCAATTCAAGATCGAGGGGCGCGGCCTTGGCAGTGCGCTGATCCTTGAATTTTTGCTTCACTACCTGACCAAGCCGGAATATCAGCTGGCTGTCCGCGAGGAGTTGTATCTGGATACCATGCTGGACCTTTTCTGACCGCCTTTGTGTCGGGCCGGGTGAAGCTGTTTGCATTTCTGCGTTGTAAGGCTCCTGTTACCCCAGCGCCACATCCAGCAACATCATCACACTGAAGCCGACAGCAAAGAATACTGTGCCAAGGTTAGAGTGCCGTCCCTGTGACATTTCGGGAATCAGCTCTTCCACCACGACATAGAGCATCGCGCCCGCAGCAAAGCTCAAAAGGTAAGGCAATGCCGGTATCACAAGCTGCGCGGCCAAAATCGTCACCACTGCGCCGATTGGCTCAACCACGCCCGAAAGCACACCGCCTGCAAAGGCCCTGCCTTTGCTCTCCCCTTCGGCGCGCAGGGGCATCGAGATGATGGCGCCCTCCGGGAAATTCTGGATGGCTATGCCGAGGGACAGGGCCAGCGCGCTCGCCGCGGTGATCTGTGCGCTGCCTGCGAGAAAGCCGGCGTACATCACACCGACTGCCATGCCCTCCGGGATGTTGTGCAGGGTCACTGCCAGCACCATCATCGTAGTGCGGCCCAGCCTGCTTTTTGGCCCCTCAGCCTCCTCACTGCCGACATGCAGGTGGGGTATCAGATGATCCAGGGCAAGCAAAAACAGTACGCCGAACCAAAATCCGGCAAACGCCGGGAAAAAGGCGAACCGCCCCAACTTCTCCGACTGTTCGATTGCCGGGATCAGCAGGCTCCAGACCGATGCCGCCACCATCACACCGGCGGCAAAGCCTGCAAGTGAGCGCTGCACCAGATCTCCCAGAGCGCGCCGCATAAAAAATACGCATGCTGCGCCCAGCGATGTACCCAAAAAGGGGATCAGAATCCCCCAAAAAGTTTCTGTCAATGAAGTCGCCTCCTTTTATGGTATATACACAAAAACACAGGTACTTTATACCCCCTGTTCAATGATGCTTTTGACAAGCTGCGCCCATTTGTAAGGGTAACAGGCCAGCAGCTCCTCATGCTGCAGATCCTGCTCATGAATTACGGGGTGCGCAAAATGCTGCTGATAACGCGCGCGATACTTCGCTCCCATTTTCAGCGCGTAGAAAATATGAATCTCCGTACCGGGAACATCAATTCCCTCCGGCAAGAGCGTGATGAGGTCGGAATAAAATTGGTTTTTACAGCTTTGCATCGTCACATAGGGGCGTGCAGCACCGAACATCGCCATAAAAGCGCGGACATAGTCCCCCTTCTCCGCGGAGCACTTTTCTAATCGCTTCTGCAGAAAGCAACTTTTGAACTGCCCGTCCCGAATCAGCGGATAAATCAGCGGCAGGAGAAGATTCGTTTGTAATTTGGCCGCGAGCTTGGAGCATTGGTCAAGGTCGGAGCTGCCCAGAATACCGTAGTCCATATGTATGCTTTTCCGTGCTGCCAGCAGTCCCACGAAAGAGCCGCCCAGAGAGCAGCCGTAGGCGGCCCGTATATGCCCGCCGCAGTTTTTCAGGATGTAGGCTTCGATTTTTTCGGTTTCTGCAAGCATTGTCGGAAATTCGGTACTTTCTGTTTCGTCAAAGCCATCATAGCTGACGCAAAGTACGCGAAAATCCCGCTGCAACAGAGGGATCACTTGGCCAAAGTTGCTTTTCCAGTGGCAGCAGGTGCCGGGCAGCAGCAAAATGACCGGAGCGGTATCCGCCCCAAATTCATAAACCCTCATTCTCCTGCCTCCCGCAGCCACAGTCATTTCGCTTTACGGCGGTCAAACACAGCCAGCCTGTTTTGCTTTTGTGTACCGCAATGTCACAAAAGCCCGCTTGCTCAAGATATGCTTTCAGCTCAGTATCCTTGTAGATGGTCATGCCATCAATGATTTCTGTCCATTTTTTGTCTTTGTCCGTGTCGCCGTTGACTTCATTGCAGATGAGGAAGGTGCCGCCCGGCTTCAAAACCCGCCAAACCTCCCGGAAGCATTTTGCAAGGTCCGGCCAGAAATAGACGGTTTCAAACGCTGTGACTGCATCGAACCAATCGCTGGCAAAAATGATGCGCTGCACGCTGCCCTGCCAGATGACACAGCGATCCCTTTGAATCGCCTCTGCATTGAGACGGCGGGATTTTTCGACGCTGACAGCAGAGTAATCCACGCCCTTTACGATGCCGCGCGGACACCTTTTCAGCAGCCGTTTGATATTCGCTCCGCCGCCGCAGCCGCAGTCCAGCACCTTTGCGTCCGGCGCAAGATGCAGAAAGTGAAGCCCCCACAGCGCCACGGGGGTGTGGGCAAGGTTCATCATGGTGACCATCAGCCTGCCGCCGAAGCCTTTGGGGTCTCTCGTATTTTCAAAAAATGACATCATTTATCTCCTTTCAACTTTTTTACACTCTGCGTAGGTAAGTGGAATGGAATTCTGCAAAACAACACTTTTGCAAACGGTCCAGCCGTTTTGCTGCAAAAATGCCAGATACGCAGCACTCGTCCATCTGCTGTGCAGCGGAAAGCCTGCAATTTTCAGCGCAAGGGCCTGAAGATTTCCCCAAGGGGAATTCTCTGCATGGGTAAAGGTAGGAGCAATCAGCGTGCCATCGTTTTTAAGCACACGGCGAAACTCGATAAGGGCTTTCTCAGGATGCGGCACAATGTGCAGTGCATTGGAGACAATGACAACATCAAAGGACTGGTCAGCATAAGGCAGATGGAACATATCCTGCACAGAAAAATGCAGCTTGGAGGAAAAATTACCCCGCTTTGCCTGCGCAATCATCGCTGCGGAGGCGTCGGTAGCCTCAATGTGGTCGGCAGAACACAGGAGATGTTTTGCCACCTGCCCTGTGCCGGTGGCTACCTCCAAAACGGTTTTGTGCCACACAGCAGGGCGAAGCAGCGCATATAATTGATCATAGGCTATTGCGTTCTTGCGCATAAAGCGGTCATACCTTGCTGCATTTCTGTCCCAAAAATTCTTTTTCGTAATGCTCAGCTCCATGGTTTGCATCAACTAACTACTGCTTATTTGAAAAGCTGCCCGGCGGCAGCATGGCAGTTTGTATATGCGCGTTAGAATAATCTAACCGCTGGATCGTAAAAAAGCTGCCTGCAGCCAAAACGGCGCACCAGCAACGATTCTACGATATTTCGGTCATATAATAGCAGTCTGGCACCCAAATGTCAATAGGGTGCTAAAAGTGCTTTTGTGCGTTTGAATTTCAACAAAAAATCAATAGCGGGCAGTGCGCTTTACACTGCCCGCTATTGAGAAAAGCTTACTTTAGCCGTTTTCGTCCTTGGGAATGGCCAGATTCAAGAGGATGGCAACGAGTGCGGCGGGCACAATGCCGGAGCCGCCGAATACCAGAGAGAGCATCTGCGGTGCGTGTGCAAGGATGCCGTTGTTGGCACCGATGCCATAGCCGAGACCGAGCGCTACAGAGACGATGCTCAGGCTGCGCGGGGTCAGCGGCTCGCGGGTGATGAGCTGAATACCGCTCACCACGATGGAAGAGAACATCATGACAGCTGCGCCGCCCAGCACTGACTGCGGCATGATCGAGACGAGCGCGCCCAGCTTGGGCACCAGACCGCAGAGAATCAGGAAGATGCCGCCGGTGGCCAGCGCAAAGCGGTTGACGACCTTGGTCATGCTGACAAGGCCGACATTCTGGCTGAAGGAGGTGTTGGGCAGTACGCCGAACAGTGCGGCGAAGCTGGAACCGATACCATCGCAGATGACGCCGCCGGACAGCTCGGTGTCGGTGGCCTCGCGGTCCATGCCGCCCATGATAACGCCGGAAATATCGCCCACGGTTTCGACCGCCGTGACGATGAACATAATCATGACCGGTGCGATTGCGCGCATATCAAACACCGGCTTGACCGGCATCAGCTCGGGCAATGCAAACCATTTGGCCTCGGCCACCTTGTTCCAGTTCAGCACCCATGCCTTGGTGTAGGCAACGCCCTCGGCGTTCAGCGCCGTGGTGGGCAGAACAAGGCCCATGAGAAACGCTGCAATGTAGCCGCAGATGATGCCCACCAAAATCGAGGAGGAATTCAAAAAGGTGCTGCCGGAGTGCTTGCAGATCAGGATGACGACCAGCACAAAGATGGCGAGCAGCAGGTTTTCGACCGAGCCGAAATCCTGCGCGGTGTTGCCGCCGCCGAAGGAGTTTACACCGACCGAAATCAAGCTCAGACCGATGGAAAGCACCACCGTGCCGGTAACGACAGAGGGCAGCAGCTTGCGCAGCGGCTTCAGAAAGAAGCCCAGCACTGTCTCAAACAGGCCGCCGATCAAGGAGGCACCCATGATCGCGCCGTAGGCCAGCACACCGCCGCCCATCGAGGCTGCGACCGAGCTGAATACCCCGATGAAGCCGGAGGAGGTGCCCATGATGATAGGCACCTTGCCGCCGATGGGGCCGATGGAATACAGCTGAACCAGTGTGACGATGCCCGCCACAAGCATGGCATTCTGCAGCAGCGTGACGCGCAGGTCGGCAAATTCGCCGCCGGCCAGGCCGCAGGCGCCCGTGATGATAAGCAGCGGCGTAAGGTTGCCGACAAACATCGCCAACACATGCTGCATGCCCAGCGGCAGTGCCTGCTTCAGGGACATCTTGCCTTCAAAGCGGAAGGCTTCGGGGGAAAGATCGTTTTTCTTCATTCCACAACTCCTCAGATAAAACTTATTACAATATAACATATATCGCCAAAGCGGAAGGGCATACCGCCCTATTTACACATTATACCATCCCCCACCCTGTGATTGCAATTCCATCAGCCGCCGCAGCAAAAATTTTGTGTGTTTTTGAAGAAGGCTGAACGGTCAAAAAACCTTGATCGCCTGCTGCTTGCCGTACAAAGTGTAGTGTACGGTCAGACCGTCGTCTGCATCCACGGTGCAATTTTCGGCGTGGTCGGTCAATTCCCGCAGGGCGTTGTATTGGCGGCGCATCTCATCCGTATAGCGACTTGGCATATCGGAGGTTAGCAGGATGCCGCTGAACAGCGCATTGACCTGGGCTAGGGTCTGCTTTTGCTGTAGGGTCAGCTTGCAGTTTTCCTCGCGCAGGAAGAATACATCTGGGTCGCTGCCGTAAGCACGCCCGTTGAGCTGGCGGCGGAAAATCGTGTTGCCGATGGACTGCCTTGTCGAGACCCGCTCGCGGTGGAAAAGCCGCATATACCATACATCGTCCCAGTCCAGACCTACATCACACCCAATGCGGCAGTAGTCAACGATGCCAAAGGCAGGCATGACCGGCACACCGCAGCCGAGGATCAGCTTGTCGCCGCACCATGAGCGCAGCAATGCCATGGCGCGCTGCATCCGTCCTGCGCGGGATTCCCGGGCGTTGCCGAACGGTGCTGCGCCGTAGAGAAAGTCCAGCTTGACAAGGTCAAAGCCCCAATCCTGCAGGACGCGGTCAAAGACCTGCTTGAGGTAGGCCTGTACCTCCGGGTGGTCGATGTCCAGCGCATAAAAGCTGCTCCAGTTGCAGCCGCAGCACCAGGGCTGACCGTCCGCCTGCAGCAGCCAGTCCGGGTGATCTTTGCAGAGCAGGGATTCCTTTTCGCAGACGAACGGTGCCAGCCACAGTCCTGCCAGAAAGCCGCTTTCATGGGCTGCATCTGCCAGCGGGCGCAGCCCGTTGGGGAATTTGGCAGGGTCAGGCTCCAGCCAGTCTCCTACCTTGCACTCCCATCCATCGTCGATCTGAAAGAGATCCCCTGCGCGGAAAAGCGTTTTGCAGCCGTTGAGGTCTTCCCGGATCGAGGCCTCATCAATGTTCTGGTAGCGGTTATACCAGCTGGAATACCCGGCCAGCCTGCGCGTGGTGCGGGGGCGGCAGCCCAGCGCCGCAAACCATGCGTCAAATACCTCGTCCTCGGTGCCCTCGGCAAAAAAGAGGGAGAACGCAGGAAAGCTGCCGCCGGTATGCTGTACCCCGGCGCAGTCGCGTTCAATGCGCAGCTGTGCGGTGCGGCTGTCATAGGAAAAAATCGTATAGCCCGGTGCCTCGTCCAGGCTGGCCAAAAGGCGGTAGGTCTTTCCGCGCCGGAAATAGCAGTAGGAGAAGCCGTGGCTCTGTCCCCTCTTGCCGCTGTAGGGAACAAAATGATAATCGCCGTAACGGTCAAAGCTGTATTTCTCCAAAAGAAATTTCGGGACACGCTCAACACCGTGCTGCCGGTCCCATTTGCCCAGCTCCGGGCAGGCGGTCCAGGTTTGGTAGCCGTTCATGAAGATCTTTTCTTCGCGCGCCATCGTCCACGGAAGCGCAGCAACCGCATTTTGCAGCACTCCGGCGGGCAGCTCTGCCCTCAGGCAGACGGCACCGCTGCGCGGGGTGATGGCTGCCGTGCCGTCAAACCGGCCGCTGTCTGTTGCGGCATACCACTGCATCTCAGCCATTTTGAGTTTCCTCCCTGTGAAGCGCAGCACTGATTTCGGCTGCGCGGTCATCCGTCAGGGTGAACCTTCGGCGGAACAGTACAAGCGCCGCCGCAAGGACGGCCATGGGCAGAACGGTCATCATGAGCCGCAGCCCGAGCAGTGTACCGGCGCTCTGGGCAGCAACGGGGCCTGTCTCTTCGGCATTGCCGGTCAGCCCAATCAGATCCAGGCCGATGCCGGTCAGAAAAACCGCCACGCCGGATGCAGCCTTTACAACAAAGGTCTGCATCGAGAAGATAACGCTTTCCTCACGGCGCCCGGTCTTGAGCTGGCCGTAGTCCACACTGTTGGAGAGGAAAAGGGTCGTCAGTACGCTGAGCATGCCGTTGCAGGCAAACACCACCACGCCCGGTACGCAGAGCAGTGCCAGACTGCCGGAAAAGCCCGTCAGGCAGAGCAGGAGCAGCACAGCATAGCCGCCCAGCGCCAACCCCAGGCTTACCGTAAATACGGCAGTGTTGCTGAGCTTTTTGCGCAGCACCGGATAGAGGACCATCATGCCGAGGATCTGTGCCGCACCGCCGATGGTTGAGAACAGCGTGTAGCTGGCCTTCCAGCCTGTGCCGCCGAAATCGTACTTGAAGAAATAGATGATAAAGTTGGAGGTCAGATACAGCGCCGAGTTGATCAAAACGATGCTGCCTACGACCACAAGCGCCTGATCGTTGGAGAACAGCGCCTTGAACATCTCGCCGACGGTGGCGGTCTTTATCTCGGCGCTGCCGGTCTCCTTGACGCTGGCGCAGCAGATCGCCTCGGTAACCACAAAGATGACAGCCACGAGCAGTGCTACCCAGCGGAAGCCGGTGCGCTCGCTGTCGCCGCCCAAAGCACCAACCAGCAGCATGGTAAACATCGCAATGAGCGCCGAGCCGACGCCCGCACAGGTGCGGCCCACGACTGACAGGTTTTCTCGGTCAGCAGGGGTGCGGGTCACGGCGGGGATCATCGACCAGTAAGGAATGTCCATCATCGTGTAGGTGACGCCCCACAGGATGTAGATGACGCTGAAGTAGACCATCATGTCGGCACCCTCCAGCACCGGCGCGGCAAACAGCGCGTAGAGAACCACCGCATTCAGGACGGTGCCGCTGAGGATCCACGGACGGAACCGTCCTGAATGCGGTGGTTCTCT
>OGGC01001847.1_pt1 | contig 12958 bp, 11 predicted proteins | sample 1571181 | NCBI WGS metagenome assembly OGGC01 (sample SAMEA2581930, study PRJEB24529) | metagenome | biome: Human gut stool | place: China | collected 2011 | reverse complement strand
ATCGTATGAAAAAAGTACTGGTTGTAGATGACGAAAAATTGATTGTCAAGGGATTGAAATTCAGTCTGGAACAGGATGATATGGAAGTCGATGTCGCCTACGATGGTGGAGAGGCATTTGAAAAAATAAAGAACAATTCATATGATATCGTTCTTCTTGACATTATGATACCGGTATATACAGGAATAGAAGTCTGCCAGATGGTGCGTGAGTTTTCCAATGTCCCGATCATAATGCTGACAGCAAAGGGAGAGGACATGGATAAGATCATGGGGTTGGAATATGGAGCAGATGATTATATCACAAAGCCGTTTAATATCCTTGAGGTTAAAGCAAGAATAAAAGCAATTCTCAGACGAAGCGGTAAGAAGGCAGAACCTGTAAAACCTGTGAATATCATGGAAATTAATGGTATGAAGGTAGAGCTTGACAGCAGACGGGTATTTGTTCATGGAAAAGAACTGAATCTGACAGCAAAAGAATTCGATCTTTTGGAATTATTAATGGCACATCCGAATAAAGTATATTCAAGAAACGAACTTCTTGATACTATATGGGGAAGTACATATCCGGGAGATGCCCGTACTGTGGATGTCCATGTTCGAAGACTCAGAGAAAAGATCGAAGATAACCCGGGAGAACCGGTATATATCCATACGAAATGGGGCGTCGGCTATTATTTTAAAGGCTGATATTTGCGATGAAAAAAGACAGAAATGATGATTTGAAAAAGACAAATATCATGATACATGGAAAACAGCATATTCGTCTTCAGACAGTGCTCTTTCTGATTATTGTTCTATTGGTGTTCCTTGTCGCGATAGGTATGCGAACTGTTTTTTTCAATTTGCTTGTAAAAAATGAATATCGTGATGTTGAAAAGCTTCTGAGAAATAATTCAAAAAATCTGGAATATCTGGTCAATGATATTAATTCAGAAGCCGAGGGCACAAGTCAGACTTATCAGGGAGTAGATACACTTGCGTACAGTATGTCGGCCAGGATCATTATCGTTAATACAGATTATAATGTGATCTATGATAGTTTTCGTTTAATGAGGGATACTTATATCATGGATAATGATATTCACAGAATCATGAGCGGTGATGAGGCGGAAAAGATGGTGGCAGATGCTGCTTCGATCGAGTACATGTTTCCTGTGGTAAATCGGGAAGGCTATACCGATGATGTAGCAGTAGTGGCAGTCAGTCTTAAGGATTTCAATGATAATAAGATATATCTGGAGTATCGTGCGAATATTTTGATTTGTATATTTTTGGTACTTGGAGTGATTGCTGCTGTAGTGATTTCTTATACAGCGATCCGTGACACCAGAGAGATACGCAGACAGCTTTTGAACATGAAGGATGGATTCCTTGGGCAGCTTCAAAAGACCGGTTTATGGAAAGAAACCGGTATGGTCGTGGATAATATGAATGGGATATTTGCAAAAGCTCAGCTTCTGGAGGAATCACGACAGGAATTCGTATCAAATGTATCCCATGAATTGAAGACGCCAATCACATCTATGAAGGTTTTATCCGAGTCCATATTGATGCAGGAGAATGTTCCTGTTGAGACATATCGGGAATTTATGAATGATATTGTGCTTGAGATCGATCGCGAAGCCCAGATCATCAGTGATCTTCTGACTCTTGTAAAAACAGATAAGGGATCAGACAGTCTGAATATTGAACGCGTAGATATTAATGAGTTGATGGAGGTTATTCTGAAAAGATTGACTCCGTTGGCAGAAAAAAGAAATATTGAGATTACATTTGAGAGTTTCCGTGAAGTATCAGCGGATATAGATAAAGTGAAATTCACACTTGCAATATCAAATCTCATCGAGAATGGGATAAAGTATAATGTGGATGGTGGATGGATCAGGGTATCGTTGAATGCAGATCATAAAAATCTGTATATAAAAGTCGCTGATTCAGGTGTTGGTATACCGGAAGATTGTGTAGAGCATGTCTTTGAACGTTTTTACAGAGTAGACAAAGCACGAAGCCGAGATACCGGAGGAACAGGATTGGGTCTGGCGATATCCAAGAATATTATCGTTATGCATAAGGGAATTATCAATGTATATAGTGAACCGGGTAAGGGAACTACATTTACGGTTCGTGTTCCGATGAATTATGTCAACTAGACGGAAGGATGAAGGAGTAAGATATGAAGACTAGAATCTTCGGTTATCGAATCGTTATTCGTATGGTCATGGTTTTTGCTTTATTATTTACACTGACAGGGTGTGGAGATAATAAAGTTAAGGATACGACGGGTTCGGGTTTGGATGCCAGTGAAGGCATGGATATATATTCTATTTATTATATGAATGGTGACTGGACTGATTTTGTTGTTAAGCGTACGAATATTGACCAGCTTGAAGCAACAGAGAATACGATAGATAAATTAATGAATCTGTTGATAACATCAACGGATGACAAGAATTGCCAGATACCGGTACCAATGGGCATGGCTTATCAGCGCTACGCATATGATGGACAGGGTGTTGTGACGATTATGTTTAATCTGGATTATGAAACTGCTGAGAATTATCAGATCTTGCTGTGCAAGATGGCATTTACAAATACTCTTTGTCAGGTTGAGGGTGTTGATAAAGTATCCTTTGAGTTGTCTGATCTGATCGGAGAGAGGGAACTTGATACGAGTGTCTATTCAGAACAGTCTTTTTCAACCATAGACGGTAATTTTTTGAAGTCTGATTATTCGGTTGATATCTATGTGCCTGATACAACCGGAAAACGCTTGGATAAGAAAACAATTGTGATCGATGCAATGTCCTACAAGACATCGGAAGAGCAGGTGATGGAAAATCTGCGAAACTCAAAGGAGTGGAAAAGTCCGTTAGGAGATGATATAGATATTTTGGACATCTATGTTCAGGATCGTGTCTGCTATGTGAATTACAGCAGTTCTTTTCTGACAAATGTAGAACAGTATGATGACAGGATACTTTTGTATTCTATCGTAGATTCACTGGTTCAGCTTTCGGATGTAGATAAGGTTGTATTCAAGGTAGATGGTAAACAGGATTTGATCTATGGTGAAAATCTTGATTTTACTAAAGCTTATACGGCAGATTATTCAATTTGTAATTAAAGACACAGCTGTAAAATGCAGCTTCGCAGAGGCCGGCATTTGGAAGTTATATAGCTGTGCGTCAGGAGGAAAATAAAATAAAAAGACCACTGTTCTGGGTAGCGTGTGCCTTTCTGTTTGGAGAGACGGGGGCAATAGCTGGCAGCAGATGGTGTATTTGGGCTGCAATCATATTTGCAGCTCTTTTTGTTATGCACAGATATGAGATGATCGTGCATACGAATGATCGTGTGAAGAAGTTCAGTCCTAAGAGCTTTTGTATAAAGCTGAACACAGGATATAAGTATAGACGGAGAAGAATCGATTGTGTACATAAGTGGCGTAATACAGTGTTTGTATGGTTGATCTTTGTTTTTGTGGGAATTGCAGGGTATTGCAATATGTCCTCGCTCCGGACACAGGAGAATTTTGCAAAGGTTGCAGCGGGGGCTTCCTGTAAAGTGAGAGGAATTATATATGATAGGCAGGAGACGACTACCGGCTGGGTGATACAGATTCGTGCAAAGAAAGTGGTTATCAATGTAGCCGAAGAGACAAAAGTAGCTGAAGAGGCAAAAGTAGCCGAAGAGGCAAAAGTAGCCGAAGAGACAAAAGGAGCTGAAAAAACAAAAGAAATTGAAGAAGTAGGTAACCAGCTTGCTTATTCGGGACAGATGAAGATAGTCGCATATATGTCAACATCGGAAAAACCGATACTTGGACAAGATGTAGTGCTGTCCGGTGTTGCAGCTTTACCGGAGCATGCGACGAATCCGGGTGGATTTGATGCAGCGGATTATTATAAGGCAAAGAAGATATTTATGTTCTTAAAAGATACTTCTTATGTGGAAACAGGAGTGAAAAAATCTGAACTGTTGAATACCCTGCAGGGGATAAAGGAACGGGTTGCTTCCGTATATGATCAGACATTTGAGCCGAAGGCTGCTTCGGTTCTTTCTGCAATGGTACTAGGTGATAAGCGAGGGCTGGACAGGGATACAAGAAATATGTATCAGCTAAATGGAATTGCACATATTCTTGCGATATCGGGGCTTCATATAGCGATACTTGGTATGACACTTTTTGAATGGCTTCGTAAAAGAACAGGGTCTTATCGTATTTCCGGATGTGTGGCGATGATTGTGGTTGTATTTTATGGAATTATGACAGGACTGTCCGGATCTACCAGCCGGGCGGTGATTATGATGGGACTTGTAATGATCGGAAAAGCAAAAGGACGATCTGCGGATCTTCTGACATCGGCAGGAATTGCAAGTATAGGCATGGCTGTATGGAATCCGTATGTGATCCGGGATGCAGGTTTTCAATTATCCTTTGCTGCTGTTGCAGGATTAGCGGTGATTCATCCGGTATATGTTCAGACATTCGGGAAAAAGGGGAAGCTGAGGCAGGCATTTGGGGTCAGTTTGTCATCTTCTCTGGCTACCCTTCCAATCTGTGTATTCTATTATTATCAGTTCCCGTTATATGGAATACTTTTAAATCTTCTGGTTGTGCCGTTAGTTTCCTGCTTGTTGATGTCGGCACTTGTAACAGCAGGATGTGGCATTATTTCTATAAAGGCGGCAGAGCTTGCCGGGATACCGGCACATTTCATTCTGATATTGTATGAAAGACTGTGCGGTCTGTCCGAGAAGATTCCATTTAGCAGTATAAATGTAGGGCATATTTCTGTTCGAATGGTTCTCGTTTATTATTTGGGACTTGGAGTGGTTCTTTTTATCTTGAGGTGTTATGCGGGAGAGAAGAATTCCTCTCAGAGTACGGATGAGAACAATTCGGCGGGCGAAGAAGTTAATAAGTCGATGAGAAAATCATTAGGTAGAGACTTGACTAAGCCGGTGAGGAAAAAGTCAGGCAGATGTGGCAGATATTTATATGGAATTATACTTGTTATACTGCTGACAGCGTTATATGAATACGCCAATCTTGATCGTTCATTTGTCACTGTATTTCTGGATGTTGGTCAGGGTGATGGAATTCTGATACGGACGGAGCAGGGAACTTCGATATTGATCGATGGAGGATCTACCAGTAACCAGAGAGTTGGGGAATATGTTCTGCTTCCGGCAATCAGGTATTATGGGATGTCGGAGCTTGATTATGTATTTGTGACGCATGGGGATGCCGATCATATATCAGGCATAGAGTATTTGCTGAATGCCGAACATATCGGTGTACGGATACGGAATCTGGTTCTTGCAAAGTATGGAGATAGACAAGGACTTGCAAATATAGAGACATTGGCAAAAGAGAAGAATATCAATGTTGTATACATGGAAGCAGGGGATAAGATTCAGGAAAAGCAGAATCCGGATATGGCAGGTTTGACTTTGGAATGTCTTTATCCCTCCGGGAGCACTTTGGAAGCTAAACAGGTGGTTGAGCGAGAAGCTGATAGTATAGCGGAAGCAAAACAGGTGGCTGAACGAGAAGCTTCTGGTATAACGGATGATAAGAAGATAGCAATTGGGTTGGATAATGCAATTATAGCGAATGTTCCGGGAGAAGAGGCTACAGGATCCGGTCTGAATGCGAATGATCTGTCAATGGTTCTTCTTGCGAAATATGATGGAAGAAAAATCTTGTTTACAGGAGATGCCGGAAGTATGGTAGAGAAAAGATTGATTTTAGAAAAAAGTATCCTGTTGTCAGAGACAGATGCATTAAAGGTGGGGCATCACGGTTCGCATTCCGCATCTTCCAAAGGTTTCCTTCAGATGACAAAACCGCAATATGCCATTATTAGCTGCGGCAAAAAGAACCATTATGGACATCCACATGAAGAAACTCTGATGCAGCTTCAGACAATTGGCGCAAGGGTTTACCGCACCGATCAATGTGGTGCAATAATTTTACACATACAATCAGGAAAAATTATGCTTCATGGGTATGGGGGATAAAATTTATGATTTCTACCAAGCCTAAAATGAAATAATGGGTATATGAGAGAAAAGATTTGAATAATACCCTTGGTGAAACGGGATTTGGGGTATTGTTCAAGAAAATAGGCTGTCATACCAATGTCAATGTCGGGGTGCAGGGTATGGAAGAAAGTAAGCTAAGATAATACCCGCCCAAGCGGAGTGCACCGGGTATGAAAGAAAGCAAGCTAAGATAATACCCGCCCCAGCGGAGTACACCGGGTATGAAAGAAAGCAAGCTAAGATAATACCCGCCCCAGAAGAGTGAGCCGGGTATTGGAGAAGGAAAACGAAAATAATACCCGCCCCACCGGATTGAACAAGGGTATGGATAAAGAAAATTAGACAATATACCCCAAACAGGATGAGCAGAAGGGTATGCAAAGTGGGAAAATAGCCTGATACCATGGGAGAAGTGCTCTCAAGGGGTATTAATAAATGGAAATGAGAGTTATACCAATAAAAAATATTGCAGAATAACAGCATATAAAGAAACGAGGAGAATGCGTATGATCAAAGATATGATAATAAAAAGAATTGCTGAATTGAAAAATGAAATACATGAGATTGAGATGTTAGAGAAAACACTTCCGAAAGAAGAATTAATATGTGCCAAAAACGGAAAAGGACACAAGTGGTATTTGAAGAATGCAGGAAAATAAAAACATATTGTGATAATGGAATAATACCATCTATTAATTTAATTATGACGTATGAAACCAGTGCTTGTCCTATCGGAATGGAAAGAATAGAGCAAGTGGCAGAATATTATTTCGGATAAATGACACATTTGATATAATGAATGCAAAATTATTTGCTCGCAAGGATGCTGATTTTGCGGAATGCATTGAGTGAGCTATGCTCACGATATAATAACAAATTTTATGGGAGGTTACGATTATGATAGAAACATATATCAAAGAATTAGTTACTTATGGTTTAAATAAAGGACTCGTAGATCCTGCAGACGAAATATATGTTACAAACCGTCTGCTAGAGTTATTCGACATTCAGGAATACAACGAACCGGCCGAGATTCCATCCCGTCCGCTCGTTGATATCTTAAACGATATGTTAGATTATGCATACCGGCATAAACTGATGGAGGATGACACGATCACAAACCGTGATCTTTTCGATACAAAGATCATGGGTATGCTCACTCCTGCTCCATCCGTTGTACGGAAAATATTTGCTGATAAATATGCTGTATCCCCGAAGGAAGCAACGGATTATTATTATGCTTTCAGCAAGGCTACAAACTATATTCGTGAAGACCGTATCGCAAAGGATGAAAAATGGGTTACGGAAACAGAATACGGTCCGATCGATATTACGATCAATCTGTCCAAGCCGGAGAAGGATCCAAGAGATATCGCAAAAGCCGGAAAGGCAAAGAAATCCGGTTATCCAGCCTGTCTGCTCTGCCGTGAAAACGAAGGCTATGCCGGACATTTCTCACATCCTGCAAGGCAAAATCACAGAATCATGCCTATCACCTTAGATGGACAGGCATATTTTTTACAGTACTCCCCTTATGTATACTATAACGAGCACTGTATCATCTTTAATGCTAACCATACTCCAATGAAGATCGACCATGCCGCATTCGTGAAGCTGCTTGATTTTGTCCGACTGTTTCCTCACTATACAGCCGGATCCAATGCCGATCTTCCGATCGTTGGCGGTTCCATTTTAAGCCATGACCATTTTCAGGGTGGCGGCTATACATTTGCAATGGCAAAGGCTCCATATGAATCAAACTTTACTTTACCTGGTTACGAAGACCTGACAGCCGGTATTGTCAAATGGCCTATGTCTGTTATCCGTCTTCAGGGTTCCGATCCTGCACGTATCGCAGATGCAGCAGATCACATCCTGACAGCATGGAGGAATTATACGGACGAAGCTGCTTATATCTACGCTTACACAGATGATACTCCACATAACACAATTACTCCTATCGCAAGAATGCATGGAGATCTGTTTGAACTGGATCTGGTACTTCGTAACAACATCACAACCGAAGAATGTCCGATGGGACTCTACCATCCACATAGCCAGTACCATCATATTAAAAAGGAAAACATCGGTCTAATCGAGGTTATGGGTCTGGCTGTTCTTCCTGCAAGATTAAAAGGCGAAATGGCAGAGCTTGAGGATGCAATATTAAACCACAAGGACATCCGCGCAAATGAAACCATCGAAAAACATGCAGATTGGGTAGATGAATGGATCGGAGATTATGACATTACTCAGGAAAATATCCATGGAATCATCCAGAACGAGATCGGCAAGGTATTCTCAAAAGTTCTGGAATGCTCCGGTGTATACAAAAATACCACCGAAGGCAGAGAAGCATTCATGCGCTTTGTAAATACCCTTTAAATTCTGCTCCGCTTCCTAATACCAAATATATATGGGATTTTCTTCCCGCATGGTCGGGCAGACCAATGTCTGTCCGATCAATTTTATGTCTACGCAGGCACTACGGCAAACAGGAGTACTGTGCAAATGACTCGTTTCGATTTCTATAAACTGCATATATCTGATTCGCAAATATTCCTGTGCTAACTCGCCTGACGGCTCAAACAAGCACCCATATTTGCTGATATATGCAATTTATTACGAAATCTTCGCTTGATGTCATTTGGCACAGTACTCCTGTTTGCCGTAGTGCCTGCGCAGACATAGGTTGGTCGTAGGACAAACAAAATCCTCCGGGAACGGATCGTCTTGATCCATTCCCGGAGGATTTCCTGTTTTATATGTTGTTATTCCGAATCTTTCTTCTCTTTATCCAGATTCATTCTGCTGAATACAAGTTCATAACCATCTTTACCATAATTAAGAGATCTGTTTACTCTGCTGATCGTTGCTGTCGATGCGCCGGTCTTCTCGGCAACTTCCAGATAAGTATTATCCTCTTTTAACATCTTCGCAACCGCAAATCTCTGGGCTATGGACAACAATTCATTTACCGTACAAACATCTTCAAAGAAATTAAAACATTCCTCCTCTGTCTCCAATGTCAGTATTGCTTCAAACAGATCACGGACTGCTTCTGTATGCACTGTCTTTCCCATAACTCATACTCCTTTGCCACTCTTATGCTGTGAAAATCCGGATCATTCTCAGACTTTCATGCACTTTTACAATCTAAAGTATTAATATGATAACTCAATTTCTTATAATTTGCAATCTTTTTTGATCCAGACCGCAAGTCCCTGACGGTTTACATAGAATTCGCCACAGCCTTCTTCATCGATACGGATATCATACTTTGCATTTCCCATTACATCTGCGAAATGGCAGCCTGCGAACTGTCTGCCGACATACATACGCTTTGTTCCGCCGGTTCCATCTGACATAATAACTGCCAGGCCGGAATTCTCATGCTCTGCATCTCCTTCTCTGGTGAAGCCGACAACATCCGGATGATCAAAGTAGTCATGCTGTGTTCCGTATGCATATTTCTTACGAAGCTTTAACAGCTTGTTCATAACCGTCTTTCTGGACTTGATCTTAGCCGCAGGAATGCCTTCATAATCACCCATGAACATACAAGGATATCCCTGTTCTCTTAATAAGATAATCGCATATGCCAGCGGTTTAAACCACTCTGCTACAGCAGATTCCAGCACACCGCCCGGCTGTGATTCATGATTCTCTACAAATGTAACTGCCTTTGCAGGATTGCTCATCATCATGGAACCATCCAGTAACCGGCTCAGATCATATTCTCCTTCTGCAACTGATGCATCATGGAAACTGAAATGCAGCGGCACATCAAACATAGATGGCTGATTGTCCGCAGACGCAATGTAATCATTGATATAGTCACATCTCCAGTGCCAGAAGTCTCCTACCGTAAAGATCTCTTTTTCTTCTTCTCCGGCATTCGAAGCAGCTTCTGCAAAGTCTCTGATGAACCATCCCGGAACCTTCTCTGCTTCCTGAAAACGGAATCCATCCACTCCGGTCACATCCTCATACCACTTTGCCCATGTCATTAATTCATCATATACTTCCTGATTATACAGATCAAGTTCACTGCCAATGATGTAATCATACTTGCTGAGTTTATATTTCTTCTCCGCTTCTTCCTCTGTCATACCTGACAGCTCACAGACACGTTTCTTAAAATCATCCTGTTGCCAGTCAATTCCGGCAAAATGATTCCAATTCCATTTGAACTTAGAATACTTACTTCTTCTGCCCGCGAAGGTGAACTTCGACAAGGCTCCTACTATCTTTTTATTACCGATCATCTGTGGAATATCCTTGGCATTAAAATCCGCTGCCGTAACCTTCTCCACAGAATCTGCACCTAACTTCTGTCTGACTGCAATATCTGCATATACATTGATTCCCTGTGCCTTCATCGCATCAATTGCTTCCAGATATTCTTTCTTTGTACCATATCTGGTCCCAACCGACCCTTTCTGGTTAAATTCCCCCAGATCATACAGATCATATGGCGCATAACCCATATCTTCTTTTCCCGCTGCCCCTTTAGTTGCAGGCGGAAACCATACTGCTGTTGCACCGATTTTCTTCAATGTCACTGCATCTTTTGCTGCTTTTGCCCATAATGTCTGATCAGCCGGTGTATTTGCATTAAAATACTGCACTAACAGCCCATTATCTTTCATCTTGCCACCTCCACGATTATATAGTTAATTGCACCCCGCTATTATAACGCTTTAATTCTCTCGATCGCTTCTACTGTATTCTCATATGTACCAAATGCTGTCAGTCTGAAATACCCTTCACCGCTCGGTCCAAAGCCTGAGCCCGGTGTACCTACGACATTTGCATTTGCAAGCAGATAATCAAAGAACTCCCATGAAGTCATCTTATCCGGTGTCTTTAACCAGATATATGGTGCATTCACGCCACCGGATACAGAATAGCCTGCTGCCTTTAATCCATCATAGATCACCTTCGCATTATTCATATAATATGCGATCTGTGCCTTTGTCTGTGCCTTACCTTCTTCTGAATATACAGCTTCTCCTGCTGCCTGAACAATATATGGAGCACCATTGAACTTGGTTCCATGTCTTCTTGCCCATAAACCATGAAGTGCAACACCATTTGCATCCTTCAGATCCTTTGGCACAACTGTAAATCCAAGACGAGTTCCGGTAAATCCTGCATTCTTCGAAAAGCTTCGAAGCTCGATCGCACAGGTTCTTGCACCTTCACACTCGTAGATGGAATGTGGTACATCGTCTTCGCTGATATATGCTTCGTATGCTGCATCATAAATGATCACAGCTCCGATCTTATTTGCGTAGTCAACCCATTCCTGAAGCTGTGCTTTGCTGATGGTTGCTCCTGTCGGATTATTTGGGAAACACAGATAGATAATGTCCGGCTCCTCCTTCGGGAATTCCGGTGCAAATCCATTCTCCTCCAGACAAGGCATATAGATCACATCGCTCCAGAGTCCGGTCTCTTTATCATAAGTTCCGGTTCTGCCTGCCATTACATTTGAATCTACATAAACAGGATAAACAGGATCACATACAGCAATCTTGCTTTCCGGTGCAAAAATCTCCTGAATATTTGCAGAATCACTCTTTGCACCATCACTTACAAAGATCTCATCAGCAGAAATATCAACTCCATGGTCAATATAGTCATTCTTTACGATGGTATTTCTTAAGAATTCATATCCAAGATCCGGTGCATAACCCTTAAATGTCTCTGCTACCGCCATCTCATCTACAGCCGAATGAAGTCTCTCAATAATAGCAGGAGCAAGCGGCTGTGTTACATCTCCAATGCTCAGACGGATGATCTTCTTATCAGGATGTGCCGCACTGTACTCTCTCTGTTTCTTTGCTACTGTTGAAAATAAATAACTTCCCGGAAGCTTCAGATAATTCTCATTTGCCTTAAACATGTCATTTCCTCCTAAAATCTGTCAGTCTCGCCGTCAAAAACTACCCTGGCAGGACCTGTCATGTATACTTTATTGTTCTCTCTATCAAAGCGGATGATCAGATCGCCGCCTAATAATTTTACGGTTACCTCATCATCTGTCTTTCCATTTAATACACATGCAACGGCTGTTGCACATGCTCCGGTTCCGCATGCCAATGTCTCTCCGGTTCCTCTCTCCCATACACGCATCTTTACGGTATGACGGTCGATCACCTGAACAAACTCCGCATTCACACGGTTCGGAAATACTTCATGATGCTCGAATAACGGACCAGCTTCCTTCAACGGGAAATGTTCTGTATCGTCTACGAACATAACTGCATGTGGATTTCCCATGGATACACAGGTCATATGATAATCCACACCCGCTACTGTGATCTTCTCATCAATCACCTGATCTTTATCTGAACGCACAGGCACCTGATCTGCCTTGAGGATCGGCGCACCCATGTCAACTGTTACCATATCAACCTTGCCGTCCTTTATCACAAAATCCAGATATTTGATTCCGGCAAGTGTCTCTACAGATACCGACGTCTTATCTGTAAGTCCATAGTCATATACATACTTTCCTACACAACGGATACCGTTTCCACACATCTCAGATCTGGAACCGTCTGCATTATACATATCCATTGTAAAATCTGCTTTATCGGATGGCTTAATCAGGATCACTCCATCACTTCCAACACCAAAATGCCGGTCACTTATGGCAATCGCCAGTTTCTCAGGATTTTCTACCTTCTCTGAAAAACAATTTATGTACACATAATCGTTTCCAAGACCTTCCATCTTTGTAAACTTCATATTCGTGCCTCCTTAAAACAGTGCTGTATGTTCCAGTATCATATATGCCATTTCAACAATATTGATACCATTATCCATGCTCTTTTTCTGCAGATACCGATGAGCGCCCTGCTCATCAAATCCATTATCATCCATTAATTTCA
>OGGC01001846.1_pt1 | contig 12961 bp, 12 predicted proteins | sample 1571181 | NCBI WGS metagenome assembly OGGC01 (sample SAMEA2581930, study PRJEB24529) | metagenome | biome: Human gut stool | place: China | collected 2011 | reverse complement strand
TCCAGGCGAACCGGTCTGACGGGATAAAACCCGGAATCGGAATAGAAAGAAAAAAAATAAACCTACATTTATAAGTTGTAAATATGTATATCACTACCTGATAGAAATGCTTAGCGGGCTTGAAATGCCTTTTATCTATCGAAGATTTTCGGTCAATTAGGGTGGAAATATTTATAAAAAAACAGCAGTTGATAATCTATTGCATTATTCCAATATTCGTGTGTATGCCCGCCCGGACGGGTGAGGAAATCGTGGGGAATATTGTAATACCGGAGTTTTTCATGTAATTTCTGATTTACGGTATAGAAGAAGTCGTAATATCCGCAATCGATAATGATGGCTAAAGGTCCCGACTTGCTGTTGTAGGGCGATTGGTTGATTACGGTATATTCGTTCCAACGCTGGGGATTCTCGGAATAGGGGCCCAGCAATTGCTTCATTTCCCAATTTTCGGGGAAAGGCCGGATATCGACACCTCCGCTTATCGAGCCACAGGCTCCGTAAGTGTCCGGGTGACGGAAAGCCAGCCATAAAGCACCGTGCCCGCCCATACTGAAACCGGTGATAGCTCTTCCTTTGCGGTTATTATAAGTGCGGTATTGGGAATCGATATAGTTGATCAGCTCTTTGCTCACATAAGTTTCATAGCGGTAGGAAGGATTGATGGGGCTATCCCAATACCAACTGTTCAGGCCGTCGGGACATACGATGATCATATCGAAATTAGAAGCCATTTGAGCCAGATCGGGTTTTGTATAGGTGGCCCACGTATCGTAACATCCTCCATAACCGTGGAGCAGATAGGCTACCGGGTATTTTTTCTGTGTATTTTGGGTATAGCTGGCAGGCAGGATAATGATATTTTTAATTTGTTTTTTCATGGACGTACTGTAAACCGAGATCGTGTCTATTTTCTGGGCTTGAGTTGGGAGGTAGGTCCCGATCAGAAATAAGGATAGGAACAATAATTGTATCACTCTTATTTTTTTCATAAGGGTATACTTATTGGTTTGTTACCGGATATTAACAATATAAAACTTGCTGCAAATACTCTGTAAAGATATTTATTTCTTGTATATTTTCCTGCATATTTTTTTGTTTTTCTTTGATTTTGTCCCTGCGGATATGTAACAAATACGTCATTATTTTTCAATAGTTTCGTCATAAATTTGCATTTTGTATATGGATTTCTTGTAAAGGTTCATCTTCCTCGACTGTTACGGGCAACATTTGACGTAAACTCTGGTAGGCATAAAATACCGGATACAAAGAATGTTTTGGAGATTAAAATCTAAAGTGATCCTACTGATTATTTTGGAAACTATCGATTTTATAGTAAAATCTATTTTTATTGTAGGTGTGTGTAAAATTGGGGGGGTATGTATTGAATTATTTGTGTTCTATTTTGATATATATGTATTTTTTTTGGGGGGGGTATGTGGAAAAATAATTCAAATTTTATTTGATTATTGTTCTAAATATATATTTTTGTCTTGGTTTTAATGAAAATAAGAAATGGGTTTGGAAAAATACTTTTTGTAGCGTATATATCCCCTTGTTTTTTTAGATTGAATATTGAAAACAGATGTTTTTATTGAAACAATATCGGCAAATCGTCTCTTTTTTCCCGGAATGTCAGATTGTGGGAACGGCTAAAGACACTTTTCAATTTCCTTCTGCCGGGAAAAGACTCCCGGCACTTATCGTTTGATTTAAAATTTCAGGCTTATGAAGATTACACTATCACAGTTGAACGTTATGGTCGGAGATATTCTCTCGAATAAAAGTAAGAACATAGACTATATTGACGAGGCTGCGGATAGTGGTGCAGATCCGGCGTTACCCGGCGAAATGGTCCTGTCTGCTGTGGGAAGGGTGTAAGATGCCGTTGGCCGATGATGTATACAGAGATAAAGAACCACCTAAACAATAAATATTATGACAACACTTAGATTTAAAATGGTTGAAGAGGCGATCGGAAGAAAAGCCGTAGAAGTAAAAGCACCTGCCGAACGTCCGGCAGAGTATTTCGGAAAATATGTTTTTGACCGGGACAAAATGCGGAAATATTTGCCGAAAGCTTGTTTCGAAACGTTGATGAATACGATGAAGAACGGGAGCCCGTTGGATCGGGAAACAGCCGATTGTGTGGCTGCCGGAATGAAACAGTGGGCTCAGGATATGGGAGCTACTCATTATACGCATTGGTTTCAACCCTTGACGGGAGGAACTGCGGAGAAACACGATGCTTTTATCGAGGCCGATCACGAAGGAGGAGTGTTGGAAGAGTTCACAGGAAAGTTGCTGATACAACAAGAACCGGATGCTTCCAGTTTTCCGAGCGGTGGTCTTCGCAATACATTTGAAGCCCGGGGATATAGTGCCTGGGATCCTAGTTCTCCGGCCTTTATTGTCGATACGACCCTTTGTATACCGACTATCTTTATTGCTTATACGGGGGAGGCCCTGGATTTCAAGGCCCCTCTTTTGAGGGCTCTCGAGGCAGTAAACCGTGCGGCTGTGGATATTTGCCGGTATTTCGACCCGAAGGTGGAAAAAGTGTTCTCTTATCTGGGATGGGAGCAGGAATATTTTTTGGTAGACGAAAGCCTGTGGGCGGCCCGTCCTGATCTGGTACTTACCGGCCGGACGATGATGGGACATGAAAGTGCTAAAAATCAACAGCTGGATGATCATTATTTCGGTTCTATACCGACTCGGGTGATTGCTTTTATGAAGGATCTGGAATACGAATGCCAGCAATTGGGAATCCCGGTAAAAACCCGCCACAATGAGGTGGCTCCGAACCAGTTCGAACTTGCTCCGGTTTTCGAAGAGACCAATCTGGCTAATGACCACAATCAGTTGTTGATGTCTACCATGAAAGTGGTGGCGAGGCGTCATTGTTTCCGGGTACTTTTGCACGAAAAACCTTTCAAGGGGATCAACGGTTCGGGCAAGCACAACAACTGGTCTTTGGGTACCGATACGGGAGTGAATCTGTTATCTCCGGGACGTTCTGCTACAGAGAATCTGCAATTTATCACCTTTCTGGTGAATATCCTGATGGCGGTCTATCGACGGAATGGCTTATTGAAAGCCTCTGTGATGAGTGCAGGCAATGCCCATCGTTTAGGAGCTAACGAAGCTCCTCCTGCTATTTTGTCGGTATTCCTGGGGACTCAGTTGTCGGCTATTCTGGATAAAATCGAATTCAGCCAATCGGATGAAGCGATTCAGTTGGATAAAAAGACCGGGTTCAGGATGGACGGGATTACGCATATCCCTGAACTATTCAGGGATACGACCGATCGTAACCGGACATCACCGTTTGCATTTACCGGCAACCGGTTCGAATTCCGTGCCGTCGGTTCCTCGGATAATTGTGCCGATGCCATGATCACTTTGAATACGGCAGTGGCTTATCAGTTAAAAGAGTTTAAAGCTGATATTGATAAACTCATCGCTGAAGGACATACGAAAGAAAATGCTATCTTTACGGTGTTAAAACGGTATACGGTGGCATGCAAACCGATTCGGTTCGAGGGGAATGGATATAGTGATGAATGGAAGGCTGAAGCTGCCCGGCGTGGGTTGGATTGTGAGACCAGCGTTCCCCTGATCTTCGATCGTCTGTTAGCCCAGGAGAACATCCGGATGTTCGGAGAAACCGGTGTATTGAACGAAGTGGAACTGCATGCCCGGGCTGAAGTGAAATGGGAGACATATACCAAAAAGGTACAGATCGAAGCCCGTATATTGGGAGATTTGGCTATGAATCATATCTTACCGGTGGCTTCGCGTTACCAGAGTATGTTGCTGGATAAGGTAAGCAAGTTTATGGCGATTTTCCCGAAAGAGAAAGCGAGGGTTTTGGCCGAACAAGACTTAGAATTGATAGAGAAGATAGCCCGGCATATGACCTGTATTCAGACCCAGGTGGAGGCAATGGTGGAAACCCGGAAAGTGATCAATAAGATGGGGGATATACGGGAAAAAGCGATTGCTTATCACGACCGGATAGCCCCGACCTTCGATGAGATCCGGGCTCATATCGATAAATTGGAATTGATTGTCGATAATGAAATGTGGACGTTGCCGAAATATCGGGAACTTTTGTTTTTGAGATAACGAACAGGAATGGAAATGTTATGAGTGACGCAATTAAACATGAATGTGGGATTGCCATGGTGAGGTTGTTGAAACCTTTGGAATACTACCGGAAAAAATACGGAGATGTTTTTTGGGGGATGAATAAGCTTTACCTGCTGATGGAAAAACAGCACAACCGTGGACAGGAAGGAGCCGGAATGGCTTCGGTAAAGTTGAATGCCCGTCCGGGCGAAGAATATATCTTCCGGGAGAGGGCGGAAGGAACGGGGGCTATTCAGGATATTTTTTCTGCTGTCCACCGGGCGATTACCGAATGCCGGAGGATAGAACCGGAGGTGCCCGACGAGGAGTTGCCTTTTATCGGCGAGATGTACATGGGGCATTTGCGTTACAGTACAACGGGGCGTTCGGGGATTTCATACCTGCATCCTTTTTTGCGTCGTAATAATTGGCGGAGCCGGAATCTTTCGTTGGCCGGAAATTTCAACCTGACCAATGTGGACGAAATATTGCAGTATATCGTGGAACGGGGACAACATCCCCGGCATAATGCGGATACTTTTATTATACTGGAGCAATTAGGGTATTTACTGGATTATGAGGTGGAACACCTCTACCGGAGATTCAAGGCCGAGGGCCTGGCCGGTCAGGCGATGAACGATGCGATCGAAGAGAATATCGATATCGAACATATTTTGCAGGAAGCTTCGGCACGCTGGGACGGAGGATATGTCATTACCGGTTTGTTGGGAAGCGGGGATCTTTTCGCTTTCCGGGATCCTCATGGAATCCGGCCTGCTTTTTATTATGCCAGCGATGAGGTGATCGTCGTTGCTTCCGAGCGTCCGGTTATTCAAACGGTTTTCGATTTGCCGGTAACAGAGGTGAAAGAATTGATGCCCGGACAGAGTATCGTTGTGAAACGGAACGGTAATATGAAAGTAAGTACGATCCATCCGGCCGTTGAGGTAACTCCCTGTTCTTTTGAACGGATTTATTTCTCCCGGGGAAGTGATTGCGATATTTATAACGAACGGAAGGAACTGGGGCGTCTGCTGACCGAAAATATTTTGAAAAGTGTCGGATATGATGTGGATCACACTATCTTTTCTTTTATCCCTAATACGGCAGAAATCGCTTATTATGGGATGATGCAGGGCTTGGAAGCCTGGTTGGACCGGCAGAAGAGTGAAGAGATCTGTGCCCGGAACGGACAACTGAGCAGCGCGCAGATCCGGGAAATCCTGTCGCGGCAGATCCGGACCGAGAAGTTGGCCATCAAGGATATCAAACTGAGGACTTTTATCGCTGAAGGAAATAGCCGGAATGATTTAGCCGCCCACGTGTACGACACCACTTATGGGACAGTACGGGAAGGGGTGGATTCGATCGTCGTTATCGACGATAGTATTGTCCGGGGTACTACCTTGAGGCAAAGTATAATCAAAATCCTTTGCCGGCAGAAACCCAAAAAGATTGTGATTGTCTCCTCTTCGCCTCAAATCCGTTATCCGGATTGTTATGGCATCGATATGTCGAAGATGGGAGAGTTTATCGCTTTTCATGCTGCTATCGCTTTGCTGAAAGAGAGGGGATTAGAACGGGTGATCGATGAGGTGTATACCAAAAGTAAGGCTCAGATAGCATTACCCAAAGAAAAGGTCGTGAATTATGTCAAAGAAATTTATGCTCCTTTTACAGACGAAGAGATTTCTGCTAAGATTGCCGAAATGATCACCCCTGAGAATTGCCCTTCGGAAATAGCTGTGGTATATCAGACGATAGATCATTTACACCAGGCTTGTCCGAATCATTCCGGGGATTGGTATTTTTCGGGTGATTATCCCACTCCGGGCGGAAACCGTCTGGTGAACGGGGCTTTTGTGGAATGGTATGAGAAAAGGTTTAATTCCTAAATCCGTTTGTCGTGTTACAAAAGATAAAGACCTGGATGCTTCCGATGGCCATGTTGTCGGGAGCATTTTTTTATGAATTCTTTCAACAGTTGGCTTTTTTAACGCCCTACCTGATTTTCAGTATGTTGTTTATTACATATTGTAAATTGTCTTTTCGCGATTTGAAGTTCAGTGGTTTGCATCTGTGGTTGCTGGCTGTTCAGGTTGTCGGGTGTTTGGTGGTTTACGGTGGATTGGTGTGGTTCGATCCGGTCGTGGCACAGGGAGGTCTGATTTGTGTTTTGGCGCCGACTGCAACGGCTGCTGCAGTGATCACGGGAATGCTCGGAGGAAGTGTCGCCTGTCTGGCGGCATATACTTTGATGAGTAGTTTAGTGGTAGCTGTCGTATCTCCCTTGATCTTTACTCTGTTGGGAGAACATAGCGATATGACCTTCTGGAATTCCGTACTTTTCATTTGCCGGCAAGTCATGCCTGTCCTGATATTACCTTTTGCATTGGCCCTGTTTTTGGAGAAAGCTTTGCCGTCTCTCCACCGGCAGTTGAAAAAACTGCAAATTCTTTCTTTTTATCTTTGGGCGTTGGGATTGACTATTGTAACCGGGAAAACGGTTTATTTTATCGTGTATCAGGAGAATGCCGATATTACGGAAGAGTGGTGGATGGCCGCATTAGCATTGGTGATCTGTGTCCTGCAGTTTATCCTGGGCAGGCGTATCGGACGGCGGTATGGCGATCCTGTTTCGGGAGGGCAGGGACTCGGACAGAAAAATACCATCCTGGCTATCTGGATGGCACAAGTATATCTGAACCCTCTTTCCTCCATCGCTCCTGCTTCGTATGTGCTGTGGCAAAATATGATCAATAGCTGGCAGTTGTGGAAAAAAGGAAAATAAGAACAGAAGGCTACTCTATTGCTCTGGCTGCAGGAACGATATCTTCCCGCGCCACTTTCGTTGTAATGATGTTTTTCGGTCCGGGGATCAGGGGACTATTTTCCAATACATGGCGTACCCGGCTGTATTGATTGGCGGTAAACCGGTTTTGGTAGGAATGGAAATAGTCCATGATATTGGTAGATATAAAACTTTCTCCTTCACATCCGTTTCTTGTGAATACTTCCTGTGTGTAAGGTTTGGAAAGTGTATTCAGCCATTCGGTATAGGTATTACGGTCATAATTGGGGGTATCCTCACAATAATCCGTTTCGTTGCACCCTTGCTCGGAGAATACGTGGAATAACCCCAGATAGTGTCCCAGCTCATGAGCTAAAGTCACATAAATGTTATCCTCGGTGATATAGGTATTGTTGATAGAAATACAATGGGTATAGGAAGGCATGTTCGAGAAATAGTGGTTATTCGCAGTCAGGCCCGGAAGACTGTTTTCACGGGGGGTGTATGGGAGGTGGGAGATTCCTGCCGTGGTCTTTTCTTTAAAGGTATATACAAATACATTGATGTATTTATTCAGGTCCCAAACGAATGAATTGAACGAAGTATTGCTTTGAGCCATGAAATCCTCACAGCTCATGACTGCTGCCGGGGTTTTCAGGATGCGTTCGATGCCGGGTTCGGCCAGGGGATTACCGGCAGGATCTTCGGTAGCCGCCACCAATTTATTGTATAAACGGTTACATTCGTCGATCATTTTGGTGAAGAATTCTCCGGAAGCATTTTGCAAACTGTCGGTTTCATCCGCATAGAATAAATGAAAAATAACGGGCAGTTCATAATAATAGTTATTGCCGCTTGTATCCTGATATACATGTACTTCAGCCTCTTTCTGGTCGCAGGTAAAAGTAAAACGGGTATCTCTTTCGGCTTTGGTGTCGTTGGTATCTACCTGAATTAATATTTCGGCCGTTTTACTGCCTTCCATTTTATCGGTTGTACACCAGGTATCCCCTCCTGTAATTTTCCATTCACAGTTACTGTTGACCGTTAATTTCCATACACCGCCGTTACCGGAAAACCGGAGGGTGTTTTCGGAAATTTTCAATACCTGAGGTGAAGGGTGATCGGTCACACAAGCGAACACTACAATCGTTGTGAAAATCAGAAATATAAGTCGTTGTATTTTCATCGGAATCTTTTTTATTGAATGCAAATGTATAAAAAAGACTTTATATACTTGACACTTTAAGTTGTTTTAAAGATTGTTTTCACACAGCCTGTAAAAATAGATTTTGGTGTACGGAATTGGAACATATACGATCGGTGACTTCGGAAAGCGACCGATCGTAGCCTCATGGCAGGCTGACTTCAGGATAAAACCGTTACTTTTAAGCGGTCTGTCCATTTTTTTATTCTGGTATCGGTTCGGTCCGATTCATTATTATCGTCGATCGGGAGCCCGACAAATTTACCGTCGATAACTCCACCGGAACCATCGAAACGATATTCAGAGGGGTCTACTTCTCCCGTAAAAGTACAACCGGTGTGTTGAAGCTCGTGATAGATGACACCCAAAGCATCACAAAAACTGGAACTAAAACTGACCGAATCTCCGCATCCGAACAAGGCGACGGTTTTGTTTTTCAGATCCATATCTTTGAGTTTGAAAAGGAAATCATTCCAGTCGTCCTGCATTTCCCCGACTCCCCAGGTCGAACAACCTAATAACAATACTTCGTAGGGTTGTACGGCATGGGGCGTTGTATCGGCGACATTGTGTACATCTTCTTTCCCGATCCCCAATTGAATAGCGATTTTATTCGCTACAGATTCGGTATCACCGTTGGTGGAACCGTAAAAAATACCTGTTTTTTTCATAAAAATAGTGATTTAAAGTTATTATAAGTCAACTGCTTATCTATTCTGTGCAGATCACTGTTCTGTTTACGGAGCGGAAGAGAAATGGGGTGGCTTATTATGTCGAAAAAATTTTAATTGTGGTTAAACTAATGGGCTGATTATTGAAAAATACCTAAAAATAGGGATTGGTTGGAATCGGATAAAATGTTTATTTTGCGTGATTAAATTTATTTAGAATGAATAAGCGTTTAAAATATTCCGGTACAGATAAGATGAGTGATCTGATTTGTGAGAATTATAACCTGTTACTGGTGATGAGCCGGTTCGGGTTATCCTTGGGATTCGGTGACCAGACTGTACAGCAGGTATGTGAACGTCAGGGGGTGCATACGGGTACTTTTCTGGCTGTTGTGAATTTTATGGATGGGGAATGTTGTGTGTCCGAAGAGTTTCATGACCAGATATCGGTTGAAGCCCTGATGGAATATTTGAAGCAGGCTCATTCTTATTTTCTGGATTATAATCTGCCGGTGATCCGGCGGAGGTTAATAGATGCCATCGATTGTTCGCAGGATGACGTTGCTTTTCTGATTTTGAAATTTTACGATGAATATGTCAACGAGGTGCGGGCACATATGGGATATGAGAATGAGGTGGTTTTTAAATATGTGAATGCACTATTGCAGGGTGAGGATACCGGGCGATATAATATCGGTGTTTTTGTTGCACGTCATAACCAGATCGAGACTAAACTGACCGAACTCAAGAATATTATTGTCAAATATTATCCTTCCAGGGCGAATAATAATCTGTTGAATACCGTATTGTTCGATATTTATTCTTGTGAAAAAGATTTGTGTTCACATTGCCGGGTAGAAGATTATATGTTTGTTCCTCTGATTGCAGAATTGGAAAAGAAAGTACAGGAAAATGCAGGAAGATGAAGTTTTAAAGATTGCTATAGCCGAGACATCGATGATCGTCCGTAGTGGATTGGCATTGGTCTTGAAGCGGATTCAGGGATTGAAAATTCTTCCGATAGAGTTAGTCTCCGAAGAATCGTTGGATGAATGTGTACGATTTCATAAGCCTGAAATTCTGATTGTAAATCCGTCATTTACCGGATATTTCGATGTGCGTAAATTTAAAGAAACGCCTCAGAATGCGGGTGTGAAATGTATTGCTTTGATGTGTTCGGTGGCCGATCAGGGTGTGTTGCGGAATTACGATGAGTCTCTGACTATATATGACGATGCGGATACGATCAGGGAAAAATTGAATCGCCTGTTGAATGTTCCCGGGGAAGAGACAGAAGAAGAATTAGCCGGACAGGAAGTGTTGAGTAGCCGGGAAAAAGAAATTATTACTTGTGTCGTCAAAGGGATGACTAATAAAGAAATTGCAGATGCCTTGTATTTGTCGGCCCATACGGTGATTACTCACCGACGGAATATAGCCCGTAAGTTACAGATTCATAGTCCGGCAGGCCTGACTATTTATGCGATTGTAAATAAATTGGTGGAGTTGCAGGATATCAAAGAATATTTGTAATAAAAAATCCCGGAAACAATCCGGGATTTTTTATTATTTGATTTCAATCGTTCGTCCGTTTTTTTCTTCCGGAATTACCGTTTGTTTCGGGATATCGATGGTCAATACACCGTGTTCCATCCTGGCCTGAATCTTCTCTTTTACCACATCATCGGGCAAGATCATCGCTTGCTGGAAGCGGGTATATGAAAATTCACGTCTCAGATAGCGTCCCTTTTTTTTTTTATCTTCTTTCTGTTCGTGTTTCTTTTCCATACTGACCACCAACTGGTTGTTGTTTTCGATTTTGATGGTAAAATCCTCACGGGTCATACCCGGTGCAGCAACTTCGATTTCGTAATTTGTTTCGGTTTCCCGAATATTGATTGCCGGTGCAGTAGCATTGGTTTTTTCCATCCACGTGTTATCGAAGAAATCATTGAAGATATCCGGTAACCAAGTCTGTGTTCTTCTTACAGGTACCATAATTTAATCCTCCTATTATTTAAGTTTAACATATTCATTGGGTAGAACCGGTATTTTAAACCGTGTTCGTTTTAGGAGATTGCAATCGGTATGCCGCAATTCGTGGGGAAATACGTATTTTTTTTGTAGATTATGTGTAATTTATTGATAATAAATAAGAAAGAAGAAAGAGATGCTTTGTGTGTTAAATTACTTGTAATGAGTGTGTTATGTTGTTTTGGCAGAATAAAGGAAAAATTGTCATAAAATCTGTTTGGAGGTCTGCCAAATCTTCATGGTTTTGTAACAAACCCGTGGGCTTTTAATGAGGGGATATCAGCTTTATTCTTTATTTTTGCCTTATTAATAAAAGAATAATACCGATGAAAATGCTCTTACCCGTATTGTTGATGCTGGCGACCGGGAAAACGATATTGCCCGGAGAGGTAAAAGTAAAGACTTTACCTCCTGAATCCCGTGAAGTTTTGGATTATTTACCCCGGAATATTGTTATAGCCCATCGGGGTACGACGTATTGGGCTCCGGAGGAAACCGAAGCCGCCATGCGTTGGGCCCGTAATATCGGAGCCGATTACCTGGAACTGGATTTACAACGAACGAAAGATGGGGTATTGATTGCTCTGCACGATGTCAATCTGAGGCGTACGACGAATGTTGAAACCGTATTTCCGGATCGGGCCGACTCGCCTGTTTCGGAGTTTACCCTGGAAGAGCTGAGACAACTGGATGCCGGTTCGTGGTTTAACAAAGCGAATCCGGATCGGGCCAGAAAAGCATTCGAAGGCTTAGACATACTGACCTTGGAAGATGTCGTGCGTATAGCCGAGGGCTATCGCATAGTCAGAGACCGGGCAGGAAAAAGAGTGTACGATATCGACGGGCAGGGGAGAAAGCACACCCGTTACGAAAAAGATCCTGACGATAACGGTAATCGTCCCGGTATTTATCCCGAAACCAAAGAACCTCATTTGTTTCCGGGTATGGAAAAAGATTTGGTGATAGAATTACAAAGACTGGGTTGGTATCATCCGGATGCCGGACAAATGAAACAAATTCCGGTAACCGCGGGCAAAGTAGCTATTGCAAATTCGTCGGCCCGGGTGATTTTGCAGACTTTCTCGGACGAGAGCCTGGTAAAACTGAAAGAAGCTTTCCCACGACGGATTCCTACCTGCTTTTTATTGTGGTTAGGGAATGACGTTTCTGACTTAAAACAAAATACCCCCGAGCAATATGCTGCCAAAATCAATTTCGGTATAGAAAACGGGGCTGTGATTATGGGGCCTAGTATTGCAGGGGCACCTAATCATTATGATGAACTTTTGTCTCCCGGAAACGGTGAATTGATTTACCGTTCGGGTATGGCCATTCATCCCTATAGTTTCGATACGGTGGAGCAGATGGAGGAATATACCGGATTGAAAGCCGGACAGCCGGCACAAAACCGGGCCGATGGAATGTTTACCAATAAGTCGGATATGACTATCCGGTTTTATCAGGAAACGTTGCCCGCAAAATATCTGAAGTCGAATGCAACCTCAGGCCTGCCGGATCATTTACAGCAAAAAAAGAAGCTGGAAAAGGCTGAAAAAGTATTGGAACAATTAGGGTATTACAACTGACCGGATTTAGGGAGGGTAGATTCGTTGCCCTCCTGCATAGCTGTAATGCGGGGATATGATTTCTATACCTGCCTCATTATAACGATCCTGAATATTTTGATGAAGGTTTCCGAATAGATCTCCCGGTCTATCGGACGACAAACAACTTCTTTGGCCGTAGTACGTATAAAAAGAACAAAATGAACTAAACACTAAAATTATGGCTAAAGAGAGTGTAAAAATCCTGCAAGGAAAATTGGATGTGGAAAGCTTGATTTCACAGTTAAACGCAGCATTGGCTGAAGAATGGTTGGCATACTATCAGTATTGGATCGGTGCTTTGGTTGTCGAAGGTGCTATGCGTCCGAATGTACAGAGTGAGTTTGAAGAACACGCCAATGAAGAACGCAAGCATGCCGAAATGATTGCTAAACGTATCATCGAACTGGAAGGCGTTCCTGTTTTGGATCCCCAAAAGTGGTCGGAACTGGCAAGATGCAAATACGATACTCCACAAGACTTTGATTCTGTTTGTCTGCTGAATGACAATGTGGCTTCC
>OGGC01001845.1_pt1 | contig 12961 bp, 10 predicted proteins | sample 1571181 | NCBI WGS metagenome assembly OGGC01 (sample SAMEA2581930, study PRJEB24529) | metagenome | biome: Human gut stool | place: China | collected 2011 | reverse complement strand
ATATTATTATTTAATTATTATCAAGGAAAGACAAATCTTTGTATTCTTTTAAATTAACAATATCTTCTTCTTTTAGATAGCATAGTTCTCTGTATTTACAATATTCACATCCCTTTAGATTATCTCCTATTCTTTTAGGATTAATATTGAAATTACCACTCAATATATTTTTTTCAGCTTCTTCTATTTTTTTACTAACTATTTGTTCTAATAAATCAAGTTCTTTTTCATTTAAAATTTTCGAATATGAATAAAATCCTTTAGAACTTGTTTTTAAACTTTTAATCATATTACTATCTTTGTAAGTAATATCAAATTCTTCTAAAATGTTTTCTTGATTTAGACTGTAACCTTCTAATTTTAAATTATTTTCTAACATTTCTTTATAATCTTTATTAGGATCTTTCGTTATTTTTTTATTAATAATTTTTTGGAGATATAATCCCATAACTTTAGCATTTTTTATTTTTTTATTATTTTTAGCTAAATAAAGATAGATTGGCAATTGCATTTCAATACCATAAATAGTATTGGTTAAATTGGTTTTAGGATTTCCTGTTTTATAGTCAATTATAGCAACATAGTTAGTACCATCTATTTCTTTATACTTTAATTTATCAATAATTCCCATAAATGTTATTTTTACATTTCCTTCTTTATTAATATAAATTTTTTCTTCATGTAATTCTTTTTCAAAATGAGAAATCTGATTCTGTTTTTTAATAGTATCAATTACAAATAATAATTCTTTTTTTAGTTTTTCTATAAAAAATTCTTCTTTTACATCAAACTCTCTATTATTTATATAGTTTTTAAATTCTTTTTCAAAATCAAAATTTTCATTAAAAGCTATTGATAATATATAATGAAATAAGTTACCAATATACATTGAAAATGTTTCTTCGTATTTGCTTAATTTTAAAATATTTTCAACATAGTATCTAAAAGCGCATCGATAATAATTATCAATACTTGAATATGATAATAATAATTTATTATCTAAATAATCCAGTAAATCTTCTTTATTAATTCCATTATACTTATTATTATAAGTTTGATATTCAGGATTTGAAGTTATATGAGATAGTAAATCTAATGTTTCGGATTTTTGATTATATTTTATAAATTTATCTGTTTCTTTTGCGAGTTCTAATTTATTATATATAGATGAATAATTATATTTATCATTGTTATTAATTTTTTCAATTTTAAATTTTTTATTTTCTAACAGCTTTGACTTATAACAATTTTCATATGGCGTTTTTAATTTATAAGTTATTATAATATTATTTATTCTTGCAATTTGATTCATTATTTTTTGACTCTCTAGTTTATTTAATAATACAGATGTATCTATACCTAATTGTTCTTTTATTTGATCACTTAGATAATCTTCATCTTTATATATTTTAGGTATACTTTTCTGATTAAAATTCATTAAAAAGACATAATCATTATTACAAAAGTAATTATCTAAATTTACTAATTTAATATTTTCTTGTAAATTTTTTAATCTTGTCGTTTTTAATTCTTCTTCAATACAAGTAATTACATATTCATCAACATCATTTACAAAAGCGTATTTATTACAAATATTTAAAACCTTCTCATATATTTCTAAATTATTTTCTAATGATTTTAAAGCCATAGAAATATCCTTTGTTTCTTTTAACTGAATTAAAAATTTATTTACAAGGACATTTGAATATATATATTCATCGTTTAAATCAATATTTATATTAAAAAAGTCAAATATTCTTTTAAGGGGATTTATATACGTATCATCAATATTAACTATTTTTATTGATGATAAAGGTACATTCTTTTCCATTAATTTTCTAATTTGTGTTGCGACATAAACAATTTCTTCTTCTATATTTGAAAATTCATATACAACTTGTTCTTTTTTTATGGAACTATCATTTAAATAAGTAACTTTAGTTATTTTTTCAATTTCTTGAATTTTGCTTTTTTCATAATTATTAACATCATAGTTATAAACAATGATATCTACTGTTTTTAAATAATCTTTAAAATATTTATTATATATTAATAGATTACTATCATCTAGTTCCTGTCTGATTTGTTTTAATTTTTCTACTTTTTCTTCTTTTATATTAGTTTCATGATAAATGTTTTCTAGGTACATTTTAGCTACATCATAATTAAGATTATACTTTTTCATTAGGTAATAAACAGATCTTTCATCATAAGAAAAAGTTAAATTTCGAATAAATTCTTTCATTGACATAAATTTGAGACGATACATTGATTTTAAATTTAACAATATTTCTTCTTTGTATGATTCATTAGTAATTATTAATAAATCATCTTTTAAATATTTTAAAATTTCCATTTTATCACCTCTATTTAATTAATCATCATAGTCATCTAAAAAATTATATTTCATATCATCTTTATGATATCCGATAATTGTATTCAAGTTTATATTATAAACACTTTTAAAAATATTCATGGGAATATAACTACTTACTTTTTCTAAATTTTCAATTAATTCTTTTATTTCTTTTCTTTTCGATTCATTTTCTTTTTTACTATTTTGTTCTGTAAATTTACAAGCACAATTTAAAAAACTAAGTTCATTATTTTTAGCCCATGAAATTATCTTTTTTTCTCTAATAAAATACATAGGTCTTATAAGTTCTAAGCCTTCAAAATTAGTACTGTGCAATTTAGGCATCATGGTTTTAACTTCTCCACCATATAACATACTCATCAAAATAGTTTCTATAACATCATCATAATGATGCCCAAGTGCTATTTTATTGCATCCAAGCTCTTTTGCTTTGCTGTAAAGATATCCTCTACGCATTCTTGCACATAAATAACATGGAGATTCAGTTATATCAACTACCGTATCAAATATCTCTGTTTTAAACACTGTTACAGGTATGTCTAAAAGCTTTGCATTGTTTAGTATAACATTATAATTAAGTTCATTATAACCTGGATTCATAACAAGAAAAACAAGGTCAAAGTTATTCTTTCCATGTCTTTTAAGTTCCTGAAAGAGCTTCGCCATAAGCATAGAATCCTTACCACCTGATATACAGACTGCTATCTTATCTCCATCCTGTATAAGATCATATTCGTTAAGCGCCTGTGTGAACTTTCTCCATATAGGCTTTCTGAACTTCTTTACTATGCTTCTTTCTATCTCTTTAACACGGTCTTTTGCTTCATTGGCGTTTTCATTCTCATCCTCTTTTATATATTCTGTGAACTTCCACTTAAGATATGCCACAAATCCACCATCTATGCTGTATGCCTCATACCCCATCTGTTCAAGTGTATCTTCAAGTTCTTCACTTTTCTGTCCTGAATAACATAGCAGATATATAGGAACTTTCTTTGAGTATGTGTTAAGAAACTTCTCTCTTCCACTTATATTATCCATCTTAAGGTCATTCATCATATCTTCCCAGAAATACTGGACAGCTGAATCCATAGTTTCCTTATCATATTCTTCTTTATCTCTTATATCAATAATAACTTTATCTCTTTTATCATCATAAAGCTGTTGTACTGTTCTCATTGTAGTTTATAGTCCCCATTTCTTATAGTACATCGTTATTTTTCGTTTTATATCATATTAACATATTTCTTGCACCGATTCTATATTTTTAGTGTTATTGCACCTATATTATTACACCTGCATTACATCTGTTTCATACATTTATAATGTTTCAAATGCATCACAAAATATAAAAAGCCTCTGGTCAGACCTTGATATAATCCAGATCTGACCAGAGGGCAGCTTTATCTTTACCTGATAAATTCATAATATTTATTATAAGCAGGTCTTTTCTATCTGCTGATTTTACAATATACTTCTAACGGCACATCCCATCTGCTTTACCTTGTCCTTCTGCTCCTTACTGAAGTCCACCCATATGCGCTGCATGGCATAATATCTTCTGTCATACATATTAAGATACATGGAAGGTCTGCAGTTATATAAGTTATACATGCGGACAAGTGCCTCAGCATCTGGATATTCCTGCTCCTTTTCATATTTACGATATTTTTTCCTTGGCAGACAAAGTTTTTCGGACATAGTATCCTGCGAATAATGCAAAACTGTTCTTACATATTCCAGCATTGAAAATCCATCCCACTGCTTTAACATATAATCAAGCAGTACATCATCATCGGTTACATTTTTTCCTCTTAATATATCATTATTACGGTAATGCATTATACTTTCAGCAATAATTTTCATAGCAAAAGGCTTACTGCTATCATCATATTCATTCATAATAATATCAAGATCTTCCGTATGCACATCATTCTTACTTCCACACACCAACTCATCTATGTCTGCACCCAGCTCCTGCAATGCTTTTATATTTTTAAAAGATATAATAATATGCCCATTTTCACGCTTTGAATAATCATCCTGGGATATACCAAGCCTCTTCCCCATTTCAGTCTGATTAAAGCCGAGCTTTTTTCTATAATTTTTCATTCTTTCACATAAATCTTCATAATGCATGCTGTCCATTTACTTTATCCTCATAGTAAATTACAGTCCACATAACTGCAGACTTTAATTCCATTTTTTTCCAACATTTCTTATGAAGATTTTATTATATTACCAAATGTCCCAAATAGGTCAATAATTGCATAACTCTATCTGTTTCAGACTTTTTTTATTATTGATATCAGTTATTTTCTCTAATTCTCTAATTTTCTAATTTGATATAAATTTAACTAGCAAATTTGACGATATAATTATATAATAAAAAAGAGCTTAATTTATTTTATCTACTGATATATTTTGATGATATTATGAGCGCAGGTATTCTAATGCCTGCATCATATTATTTTACAATAAATAATACAACTGGAGGTGTTGTTTTATGAAAATACAAGATTTTTGTGATATGAATAAGTTCGAACAGATTATGTCTAACTGGGCTAAAAGTACAGGACTCGCTACAGTAGCTGTCGGATCTGATGGTAAATATATAAGCGACTGCTATAACTTCACTGAGTTCTGTATAGACCTGACGAGAGGTTGTCCAGAAGGCAAAAAGCGATGTGAAAAGTGTGACCGTGAAGGACATGGTGTATATCCTTGCCATGCCGGACTTGTTGATTTTGGTATTCCTATAACACTGGATGATGGTACAGTACTTGGAAGCATAATAGGCGGCCAGGTTCTCCCTGAACATCCTGATGAAAATAAGTTCCGTGCTACTGCAAGAGAGCTTGGAATTGATGAAGATAAATATATAGCTGCACTCCAAAAAGTTAATGTAAAGACGAGTGAAGAAATCCACGCATCTGCTGACCTTCTTGGTGATGTTATCAATATGTTTGTGCGTGCAAGCTATACTTCATACCAGAATTCACATATTCTTTCTGAATTAAAGACCGGCATAAGCAATGCTGCCGAACAGCTGCAGACTGCCAATGATAAAGTAAAACAGATTGATGGTTTTAGTAAACGTCAGAATATACTCGCTCTTAACGCATCTATTGAAGCTGCAAGAGCTGGCGATACCGGAAGAGGTTTCGCTGTTGTTGCTGTTGAAGTCCAGAAGCTTGCAAGAGGTATGGGCGAGGCAAGCGATGATATCAAAAAAGCTATTAACGAAGTCACACAGACTATTACCTCTCTGGATAAAGAATAAAAAATATAGTGATGTCAACTTACGTTGACATCACTATATTTTTTATCTGTCAGTACTCTCAACTTCGCCTGTGAATCCTGCCTGTTCTATCATCTTAATTGTATCATCTATTCCCTGTCCACCTGCTGTAAGGTATCCTGATGCGAATATTGAATCAACCACCTTAAACAATGTCGGTTCTATACCCTTAAAGTATACCTCTCTTCCTGCTGCACATCTTATATCTGACTTAGGTACCATAAGTCTTGCAAGACATAGAACTTTCAGACAGTACTCCTGAGTAAGTCCAGATATATCCCTGTCTGCAAGTCTTGTTCCCTTTATAGGGAGAAGAAAATTAATAGGAACTGATTCTGGATTAATTTCTCTGATATCCATAAGCATGTCCACAACATCACTCTTACTTTCACCCATGCCTATTATTCCACCACAACACATTTCAAAGCCAATATTTTTTAACATATGTATGTTTTTAATCCTTTGATCATATGTATGTGTTGTACATATATTAGGATAAAATGAACGGCTGCTGTTAAGATTGTGGTTAATTCTGTTAAGTCCGGCTTCTTTAAGCATCCTTGCCTGTTTTTCTGTAAGAAAACCTATAGAACAACATATCTGGGTATCATTCTTCTTCATTTTACGGATTCTTTGTGCAAGATCTTCTATTTCAGCATCTGTAAAGCTTATTCCACTTAGTCCTATGCAATGTCTTGCAAGATGTTTTTCATCTACTAGATCATTATCACCATAAAGCTTCTCATCTGATACTCTTCTATACTTTTCTATATCCGCATGTGATTCACATGACTGCGCACAATAGGCACAATTCTGTGAACAATTACCACTTCTTACATTGGTTAAAAGCTGTATGCTTACTTTCTTTCCTTTGTACTTTAACCTCAATCCATATGCCGTGCTTATAAGCTTATCAAGCTTATCATCCGGCAGATTAAGTATATCAAGAGCCTCTTCCTTCGTTAATATATGCTCTTCGTTCCAATTATCCAACATTTGTTCAATAGCTGTTTCTGACATAATACATATACTCTCCCTTGTTGTCATAAAATACGCTTATATCAAGCGCTTATATGCTAATAAGTATAAAAGTATGAAAGCTTATTGTCAACTGCTTGGTATTGCAAGTTGACATTTTATACTGTAATCTGATACGAATATGACATCTTTGGTTCTTTCTTCTTTGCTGAAAGATATGTAATAATGTCCTTTCTTGTTATAATACCTATGAATATGCCTCTGTCATCTGTAACTGGAACAAAGTTCTGGTTGGTAATTTTCTCGAAAAGTTCCTCCATAGATGTGTCTACTTTAACACTAGGATAATTTCTTCTGAAATACAACTCATGGACCTTCTTTTTCTCAAGTTCCTTTACATCTATACTCAATCCATTATTCTGGTTAATCCTGCATATATGCCATAAAAAATCGCCTTCTGTTATAGTTCCTACATAACGTTCTTCCTCATCAAGCACAGGTATCGCTGAATAACCATAATAATTCATCTTTTGCAGTCCCTGCCTCAATGTATCATTATTATATATATATGCTACCTTACACTTAGGTTGTAAAAAAAATGAAATGTTCATATGCATCCTCCACTTAACTCTTTTTCCAATACTGCAACGTGCAAACAATTATATGCATATTTTCTAACACATTTTAGTGTAAACATTGTATCATGTTAACAAGAATATTCATATGCTATATGTGCACATTTCATATATTTTTAATTATTTTTATATCAGTCTCTTCAATCTGCAGTTTTCAATTCCTTCATCCCAGAAATGTGCATATGTTTTATTTCTTATCTGACATATAATACTTGAGTTCATCGCACCATGTCCAACTATAAGTATATCTCTTCCTTTTGCAAGCTCTGGCTGAATCACTTCATCTAGGAACTGTCCTGTTCTTTCAAACAACTCATCAAGACTTTCAGCTCCCTTATCTGCTATATATCTGTCTGGATTTCTAAATAACACATTTACATTACAATCTGAAATATTGAAACTATTCTGTACTCCCTCATATTCACCAAACCCCATTTCCATAAGTCTGTCATCTATGACAACAGGAACCTGCGTTTTTCTGCCAGAGAGTACTATCCTGGCTGTCTGTTCTGCTCTTTTAAGTGGTGAACAATAGCATATATCCAAATGTATATCTCTATATTCTTCTGCTGCTTTTTTTGCCATAGCTATTCCATTTTCATTAAGTGGTATATCCGTTCTTCCCTGCAGCTTATGCTGTTCATTCCAGTCTGTTTTCCCATGTCTCATTATATATAACATTCTGTTTATTCCTTTTCTTACTTTCATTATTTATTTCTATTGTGTTGTCAGCTGTCTATATGCACATTTAAAATCGTTTTTTCCTGCACACTGTACCACACAAAGCTGCAACAAAAATCCTAAATTACTCCTGATTAAAAAGCCTGTCATATGACTGTTCGAAATCATCTAGTAATTTATTTATTTTTTCCCGGTCATATAAACCTTGTACCTTCCAAAACATAAGTATGCTGTTGAATTCCTCTTCCCTTTTATCTATAAATCCCATACACAAATGTCCATTATACATTGCACTATCCGTTTCCTGGCAGGCAAAGCAGCCGGTATCTTCATTCAGTCTTGAACAATCTCCACAGGTAAGCTCCTTTTTTTCAGGAATATAATGGCAGCTATCTTCAACATTTACAACAAACCATTCGCCTTGCGGATATGAACATATTGCAGTTCCTGTTTCCTCTGTATTGGATACATTAGTTTTATATTTACAATTATTGCACTTCAATTCATCCACCCTTTGCTTCCTCCTCGTAAATAAATATCCCATCAAAAATCCTGTAAAACATTGTAACACAAAATTTTTGTCTTATACAAAAAGCTGGAACTCAGATTCTATAAATGAACCAGAATTCCAGCAATTTATTATTTTACTCCATTTTAAATTTTATCTGTAAACTTATTTTTCTTACCAAATACTATTACTCCTGCTCCTCCTATTACAAACATAAGAAGCCATGCTAATGTACGTTTGTCATCTCTTGTACCAGGAGTCTGTTCTTTTACTGCTTCTGCCTTAGCTTCTTTATCCGTATCGGTCGCAGGTGTTATATCGGCTGGTGATGTTGTATCAGCCGGTGGTGTTATATCTTCCGGTGGTGTTACATCTGCCGGTGGTGTTACATCTGCCGGTGGTGTTGTATCTTTAAGCTTTGCAATAACAGTCTGTGATTTTTCAATTTCAACAAGCCCATCCTGCCTGATGTAATATCTGTCACAAGCATTACAATACCAGTATTCAATATTTCCTTCATCTGTCATAGTAGCTTCCTTTGCCGCTACTAAATGCAAGTCTTCATGTATACTCATATTGTAAGTGCCATATTCTTCACCACATATTGTACACAACGCTTTTTTCACACAGGTTGCATTTCCTCCTGTATGTCCACACTGATAATTACAAACTTTGCACACACCATTTTCCCAATCATGTGCTTCACTTACTGATACTTCCTTATCGCAGCAGTCATATTTTTTCTGATGTGTTTCTGCTGTCTGTTCCCACACTACCTTGCCGCTGTGATTTGCCAGATTTTTTTCTGTATATTCCTTGCCGCAGTTTTCACAGACAGCACCCTTTGTACAGTTTGCTTCTCCTCCGCTGTGCACGCATACATAACCACATACTTCACAAGTACCGTCTTTCCAATTATGATTTCCTTTTTCTACCGTTACTTTGCCACAGCAATCATATTTCTTTTCATGCTCTGTCGCTGTCTGTGTCCATTCTTCTGTTCCAGTATGATTATCTGCATTTATTTCTCCATACTCAATATGGCAAATATCACAAACTGCCTTCTGCGTACAGGTTGCATTTCCACCTGTATGGATGCAGTCATATCCGCAGACACTACAATGACCGTCTTCCCAATTATGGTCTTCTTCATTAGTAATATTGGCACCGCAGCAGTCATATTTTTTCTGATGTGTTTCTGCTGTCTGTTCCCATACTTCATTGCCGTTATGATTTGCAGGGTTTAATGTGCCGTATTCTGCATTACATTCTGTGCAGACGGCTCTCTTTTTACATGTTGCCTCTCCTCCCGCACAGTTTTTTGTTTCTACTTTCGTACATCCTGCAGTTGTACATTTGCGGGTATGCGTACCATTACCGTTTGACTTCCACTCACCATATATATGTTCTGCCTCTGCTGCTGTAACAACCTCACCGCATTCACACATTACAGGCGTTGTACAATCACCATCATCTGTACCGCTATGTTTTGTTTTTGTTGTTGTTACCGTACAGCCGTCATTCTCGCACACCTTCCAATGACTAGTATCGTCTTTTATCCAGGTGGCACTAAACCTATGGCTTGTCTGTGCTGGAAATGTTTGCTGGCAGACAGAGCAGGTCGATTCCTTTGTGCAGTCGCTGTTATTTATTGTGTGATCTGCATTTACTGTAATAGACAGATAAATGCTGTATCCTTCACTATCTGTCAATGCTATTGTCTGTGTGCCATCTGCCGCTGATACAGTATAAGCACCATCAGCGTCAGATGTAAGTATTTTATTTCCTGCCATTACCTGTGTATAATCAGGAGAAGTCACTTTAAACTTTGCGTTCTTACAGTACACTCCATTATTTTTAATTCCGTATACTACTGTATCTGGATCTATCGCTTCATAATAATATGTAACTGTCTGTGTATCTGATGTATACACACCCCTTTTATTGCCTGTTTGACTTAAAAAAGTATATCCTGATGGAATCTTAATATTACCAGGCACCGCATAATTCGTTCCAGGTGTACCCTGAAGTGTAATCGATTCACGTAGTTTCTGCCCACTATCTTTTATCACATAATTAACAATTACTTTTCCTTTGTCTGAGGTTACAGCCACAGCCTCAAAGCTATTCCTGTCTACAAGAAGCATTGTAGTATATGCAGGAACATTTACAACTGAGCCAGACACTTCACCAAGCGATGTAACTCCTGCACTTTCGCCGTTAGCAATAACAACCCAGTCTGTGGCAGCTCTTGTCTGAACCGGAATTGTGATTTCTTTTGCCACATCTGAATCATTATTTAATACTGCCATAGTGTCCCATTCATCAGCTTTGGTACCTGTAAGCACATAAGCTTCCGAATCTGTTATTTCCTGACTATCCGCAAGCGGTGAAAATGCTTTTCGTATCTGCATAAGTCCTCTGTAATATGAGACTACATCTGCGTAATCTGCCGAATCCTTCCATTCAAGGCAACTGCTGCCTGTTTCTTTAACGCTGTTACACATTTCCTCTCCGCCATCCATAAACAATGTTCCCGGTGTGGCATATTTCATTGCTGCTTTCTGCTTATAGATTTTTACGGCTTTTTCATTTCTATCGCCATAAGTACCACCTGTTGTACCAATAATTTCATCATAAACTGAAGTCTTATTCTGCCTTTCTTCTTTGGTATAATTATCTCCCCAGATAACCAGATTGGTATCTTCCTCTGCCAATGATTTCTTTATATCATCGAGCCATTTATATACATGTGATGCGCCTCTGTACTTCATATTTACACAGTCAATCAAATCCAGCGAAAATCCATCCACATGATATTCCTCTGCCCAGTATTTCATGGAATTAACCATATAAATACGGTACATCTTGCGCTCTGTGGCAAACTCATTGTCATATCCTGTATTTGTTGTATATCTGCCTCCGGAATTATTTATTCTGTAAAAGAAGCCCGGAACTGACTTTTCAAGAGAATTTTCCTCTGAAGCATGCGTATAAGGCATCTCCATCACAACAGAAAATCCTGCACTATGGAGTGCCTGAATCATCTCTTTACATTCTTTTATTACAGTCTTGCAGTCCGACGGATTGGAAGCATAACTTGTCTCAGGTGCATTATAATTTAAAATCTCATATTCACTGTCAGCCTCATAATCCGCAAACGGTGCAAGCTGTACTGTCGTAACACCGAGCTCCTTCAAATAATCGATACCTGATACAAGCTCTCCCGCACTATTTACTTTTGCACCCTTTTGCGTAAATGCACTATACTTTCCACCAGCCGTCATACCCGATTCAGCATCTGATGAAAAATCCTTGACACTTATCCTGTAAACAGTATTGGCTTTTGTTGAATCAACATATACGTGCCTGTCGTTATCCCAACCTTCAGGTGATATTGTAGAAGTGTCTGTAATATATGAATACTTTCCATCTTCACTGACAGCAACCGAATATGGATCCTGAATATTATATGTTTGTGTTTGATCGCTGTCCTTATGATAAGCATCTGTCGTGGTTATCGTATAATCATAATAATAGTCACCCCAATTACCAACAAGCGTTATAGTCCATATACCATTCCATTCTTTACTGCTAGACACCTTCTCTAATGTATAAGATCCTATCTTACAGGCATTACTAGCATTACCCGCACCTGCTTCATAAATATTAACTTTTACACCTGTTGCCGCAGGGGCCCATATATTAAATTCTGTTGCATCCTTTGTATATGTCACTCCAAGCTGACTACCCTTACGCGTATCCCCCCATTTATCAACATATGTTCCATCATAGGCATATTCATCATCAATATTTGCTGCCGCCTGACTATATGAGCTCTCAACAATCGTGGGTATCATTTTGCTGTTATCTGCTGAAAAACCAGTCACAGCACTGCTTGAAAATACCATTCCGATAGACAATACTACCGCAGCAAGCTTTTTTAAGTTTGAATACCTCATAAACTCTTCCTCCTTTTATCGCACTTCTTGTATTTTTGACAACATTTTTACAATATTTTCAACATTATAAAACACTATAATAATTGATTCGTAAAACGATTCGTAAAACTATTATAAAAATACGTTGTATCTTACTTACATCATATTATACAATAAAAGGCATTTAAAAAAATGCCATCTGCGTGAAATGACATTTTTTCGACACGAACGATATAAAATTGTATAATATATTGATTAGCTGCGCTGCTACAGATGGAACTGCGAGCCTTAAAAAGGCATTCCATACCGGCATATCATCCAGCAAATCATTAGCATTTTTCATCTTCTGACCTCACTATTGCATATTCCCATAATTGCAAATTTGTTGTCATGCTACTCTCAAACCCAACAACAACATCATTATAATTTCTCCATTATCCTGTCCTCTAAGGTTTTTATTTACAGTTTTTGATTCCACTTGACGTCATATAAGTTCCTGCTAATATTACCAATACCGATATAACTGCAATAATGCCAGAA
>OGGC01001840.1_pt1 | contig 12986 bp, 13 predicted proteins | sample 1571181 | NCBI WGS metagenome assembly OGGC01 (sample SAMEA2581930, study PRJEB24529) | metagenome | biome: Human gut stool | place: China | collected 2011 | reverse complement strand
TACTAAAATATACATGTTATCTGTTCTGCTTATGTTCTTATCCTATAATTGCCTTGATTTCAGTTTCACTCATTTCGGTTACATCCATGATCTGTTCTAAGGAGTAGCCTTTCTTATGCATTTTCAGGATAATATCAGCTCTTTCTTCCGATCTTCCTTCCAACTTTCCTTCTAATCTTCCTTCAGATCTTCCAATGGCCCTGCCAGCGGCTTCGCCCTTGGCATATCCCATTTCCTCTACGCCTTCACTCAGATTGCACATGATCTTCACCCCATCTCTTATACCGTGTCTGTCTACCGGTATGTCATACTCCTGTTTCATAAGCTTCAATTTTTGTTCTGCTGTCATTGTCTGCGATAGTAACGCTCCAAGCAATCGATGCAGTTCATATCTTTCTTCCTTAGGTGGAATCTCCTTTGCCAGCCCGATCATCACGATATTTAAAATATCCAGATTGCCTTTCCAGTCCTGATCACCAAGTAGATCATCTTTTACCATATGGATATGACTCAGACTATTTTCCTTCATATTCATACAGATCCAGATGGAATATACCTGTTTGATCTCGTTGTAATCGGAACCGGTAAATTCCCGCTCTTTCTGTGATGACACTAACCTTGCAGTATAGAAAATTGCCCGATTCAGAATATAATACTTTGTCGGTTCATTCTTCTGTGCTTCCAGATTGATGATCATTTTCGCCAGTCCATCCCTCATCCGTACATAGAAAATGATGTCAAAACACACCTTTCCCTCATCGATCTCGGAACTTTCTGTATTCAGCCCGACAATCCGTTCACCGGTTCCGGAATCCACTGTTTCTTTGTTCGTTAATCCGGGTTCTACCGGAACCTGGCTGATATACGGTTCGCCCTCGATCAGCGAAGCGACCGTCTCTGCATCCATGCCTTTAAATTCGTCTACTATTCTTATCAGTATATGCGCCAGTATGATCTTCTGACCCAGCAGCCGTTTGGCGCTGGCATCATACTGTGCTTTCTGATATGTCGCATCAGCGGAATATATTAATTCGTTATCCATGTCCCATCTCCTTTCCTGACAGAACAGAATAACATGCATATCTTAATATATTGCCGCCGTCTCTCCATGTTTGATTGTAACGGATATCCGAGGGGAAAACAAGTTTAACCATAAAAAATCCGGATACAACATCTCATATCATATAAAATATAACAAAACCCCTGCCTGCTATAGATTCATATATTTCTCATATCCATAACAGGCAAGGGGTTTATAAATTCAGTTCCTTATTATTTTATCTTCCATGTCTTTACATATCCGATGGATTTCTTTTTCAACTGTTTCTTTAAAGCAATCTTTGCTTTCTTTGTGCCTTTCACAGTAATGGTTGCTTTCTTATTAATGCCCTTGAATGCATTCTTACTGATGGTCTTCAGCTTTCCAGCCGTAACGGTGATCTTCTTCAGGTTCTTGCAACCAGAGAATGCTTCTTTACCGATCTTCGTTACATTGCTTCCGATTGTAACTGTTGTCAGCTTCTTATTGCCCTTGAATGCTTTATCAGAAACCGCAGTTACTTTATAAGTAACGTCTTTCACTTTTACAGTTGCAGGAATGGTAAGTTTCTTGGCTTTCTTGTCGACAAAAAAGGCGCCGGAAATTAAGAGGATAATAAATTTATGTACAATGAAAATAAAAACCATAATATCGTGGCTACGCCAGAAAGTAACAGACCAAAGTCTTCTATTACAAATATTAAACAGCTTTTCCCATCCCGAACCAACGATGAATATCTATTAGAATTAAAGAAGAATCCATCCATTTACCGGACATATCTGAACTGGCCTGACAAATGGAAATCGCGCTTTCTCGAATTCATGGAAGGGAAGAAAAGTCTGCCTTGAACCTATGATCCATTTTTTAAGAAACTATCAGAGTAAAAGGGGAAAAGGGAAGTACATTCACCTATCAGGATCTGAAAACCGTTTATACGATCGTAATGTTTGAAAACAGCCCGAAAGAATGTAAAACTGCCGACCTGGCTGACATTTATCTGCATCACGGAAAAGCAGCATTTGATACCGGGATCGACCTTCGTCTTCTACAGAAATACTATGTCGTTGCCCTTGACGTCTTCCGAAAAAGTAAGTATTCTAAAGATATCAACGAACTTAACGCATGGTTATCCCTGTTAACGGCAACTACCATGGATGACCTTGCAGCACTGATATCCGACTATCCATGGATGGAGACTATCTGCATGGATATGTCAGAATATCTGTATCACCCGGAGGAGGTTGTTACCATGTTTTCTGAAGCATTACGAAAATTGGATGAGAATACAGTCAACTACATGATCGATGAATTGAAAAAAGAACGGGATGAAGCCATCGCTGAAAAGAATGCAGCAGTATCTAAAATGAATGCTACCTTATCTGAAAAAAATGATGAGATTGCAAGATTAAAGGCTCAACTTGCTGAACGAAACAAATAAAATCTTATTTATATATAACAACAAGCAGAAAACTCCTGATATTATACTTGTTATGTAGCAAACCTATCCGAGTGCCGGTTCTTAGGCAGCGTCCCTTGCTGCCTTACGTACCGTTGCACCGAGGATAGAGCGCAAGCATTTTGCGTAATAACAATGTATAATATCAGGAGTTTTCGTCCGTCTGCATCACTCAAATTGATGCTCTTTATAGTGATGGGCTTCCTCCAGCATCATATCCTTGACCTTCATGAGTCGCACCTGCGTGCTTCGCTCATTCTCATCAAGCTTCATGCTGATATATCGGATGCCCTCCTTTGTCTCAGGAATGATAACATGCTCCAGCGCATTTACACGTCGTCTGGTCTTCTCGATCTCCGATGCCAGAAGCTGACAGGATTTCTCGATCTCCGCCAGTTTCAGCATATCCGGAAGGATGTCAGCAAGTGACTTTACTGCATCATCCAGATCACCGGAGGTAAATGCAAAACCGTAAGAATAGATATCATTCTCATCCGCACTTTTTGTTGTATATTCAAATACCGGAATATCTACACTCATAACATTTCGATCCTTGCAGGTAAGCTGGACTTCCTGTTTCGGTGCCATCAGTGCCGTATGAAGGATTTGTTCAGACATGCCGGCTTTTGCTATGACAAAATTCGTATTGGCGGCTTTGATACCGGCCTCAACCTTCTCACGAAGCGCCATATTCTCTCTTGCCATATCAAGGAACTGCCGCATCAGCTCATCTCGTTTATCTTTTAACAGCTTATGGCCTCTGGTTGCCGTAACAAGCTTCTTCTTTAAACGGGTCAGTTCCATTCTGGTAGGATTTACCTGTGTAGCTGCCATTTTTGCCTCCTTATAAAGGGTTTATAGAATGTGAAGCGCTCCACCTCGCCTGTCGGCTCGTAGCGCTCTTCCGTTTATTAACTCGAAGCGCTCCACCTCGCCTGACGGCTCGGTGGGTTCTGTCGAACCATGCTCACGTCCCCGGTAATCAACTCCTATGAGCAAGCTCATGTAGCTGATTACCATGTCCGCTCACGCGCTTCTCGTTACTTTCCATAATACATATCTAACCACTTATCATCGATACGTTTCAGTTCTGCACGAGGCAGGATCGATAACAGCTTCCATCCGATGTTTAATGTCTCTTCGATACTTCTGTCTGTCTCATAACCCTGAGATACATATTCCTTTTCAAATGCTTCTGCAAACTTTGCATATAAAATATCGATATCCGACAATGCAGATTCACCAAGGATCGTCATAAGTTCCTTTGCATCCTTACCACGGGAATATGCAGCAAATAACTGGTTCATGGTGCTGGAATGATCTCCTCTTGTCTTTCCTTCACCGGTACCCTTATCCTTCAGACGTGACAGAGATGGAAGTACATCGATTGGTGGTGTTACACCCTTTCTGTAAAGCTCACGGCTTAAGATGATCTGTCCCTCTGTGATATATCCTGTTAAGTCAGGGATTGGATGTGTCTTATCATCCTCAGGCATGGTAAGGATTGGGATCATTGTGATACTACCATTCTTGCCACGCTGTCTTCCTGCTCTTTCATATAAAGTTGCAAGGTCTGTATACATGTATCCAGGATATCCACGACGACCCGGAACCTCTTTTCGGGCTGCGGATACTTCTCGTAATGCATCTGCATAGTTTGTGATATCCGTCAGGATAACCAGTACATGCATGTTCTTTTCAAATGCAAGATATTCCGCAGCGGTCAGTGCCATACGAGGGGTAGCGATACGCTCAACCGCAGGGTCATTTGCAAGGTTGATGAACAGTACAGTTCTGTCGATCGCGCCTGTCTCCTTGAAGCTCTCCGTGAAGAAGTTCGCTTCTTCGAAGGTGATACCCATAGCTGCAAATACTACGGCGAATGGTTCATCTGTTCCACGTACCTTAGCCTGTCTTGCGATCTGGGCTGCTAGCTTCGAATGTGGAAGTCCTGATGCTGAGAAGATCGGCAGCTTCTGTCCTCTTACCAGTGTATTTAATCCATCAATAGCAGAGATACCTGTCTGGATAAATTCCGATGGGTAATTTCTGGCTGCCGGATTCATTGGCAGACCATTGATATCTCTTCTCTCCTCTGGAAGGATATCCGGTCCTTTATCGATCGGTCTTCCCAGTCCGTCAAATACACGGCCAAGCATATCTTCTGATACGCCAAGCTCCATGCTTCGTCCAAGGAATCTTACTTTACTGTTTGAAAGGTTAATACCTGTTGAATTCTCAAATAACTGTACCAGTGCATCTTCACCATTGATCTCAAGAACCTTGCATCGTCTGACTTCGCCGCTTGCAAGCTCGATCTCACCAAGTTCATCATAGGTGACATTTTCTACACCATGTACCAGCATCAGAGGTCCTGCAACTTCCTGTATGGTTCTATATTCTTTTGGCATGTGCTTAGTCCTCCTTTGCTATGGCTGCTTCCAGTTCCTGATGAAGTGCCTTTATGATCTTGTCATATTCTGCTTCCACATCTTCCGGATGTGTATATTTGAAACGTCCGATCTTCTCACGAACCTCCATGTTCAGAATATTCTTTATAGTTGCACCACTCTTCAAGGCCTCTGATGATTCCTCATAGAATGCCAGCACAAGTTCCATCATGCGGAACTGCTTATCCAGTGGTGTGTAGGTGTCGATCTCATGGAATGAGTTCTGATGCAGGAAGTCCTCACGGATAGATCTGGCTGCTTCCATCTTCAGACGGTCGCCTGCAGATAAGGCATCCATACCAACCATCTTAACGATTTCATCCAGCTCTGCTTCTTCCTGTAATAATGTCATAAGCTTCTGACGATCTTCCATCCAGTGCTCATTGACATTTTCCTCAAACCATTTTCCCATGTTATCTACATACAGCGAATAACTGGTCAGCCAGTTGATCGCCGGGAAATGTCTCTTATAAGCCAGTGCGGAATCCAGTCCCCAGAATACCTTAACGATACGAAGGGTTGCCTGTGATACCGGCTCTGAAATATCACCACCGGGAGGTGATACGGCTCCGATTACGGATAAGGCTCCGGTTCTTCCTTCCGAACCAAGTGTCTTAACCATACCGGCACGCTCATAGAACTGTGCCAGACGGCTTCCTAGATATGCAGGATAACCTTCCTCACCGGGCATCTCCTGTAAACGTCCTGACATTTCTCGAAGTGCTTCTGCCCATCTGGAAGTAGAGTCAGCCATCAGCGCAACGGAATATCCCATATCACGGAAATATTCTGCGATCGTAATACCGGTGTAAATAGAAGCCTCTCTGGCTGCAACCGGCATATCCGATGTATTTGCGATCAGAACGGTTCTCTCCATCAGGGAGTATCCTGTCTTCGGATCCTTCAGTTCAGGGAACTCGTTTAATACATCTGTCATCTCGTTTCCACGTTCACCACATCCGATGTATACAACGATATCGGCTTCTGCCCATTTTGCAAGCTGATGCTGGATAACGGTCTTTCCACTACCGAATGGTCCGGGAACTGCTGCTACACCACCCTTTGCGATCGGGAAGAATGCATCAACAACTCGCTGTCCTGTGATAAGCGGCATAACCGGTGGAATCTTCTCTGCATAAGGACGACCCTTACGAACCGGCCATTTCTGCATCAGAGTCAGTTCCTTATCACCCTTTGCTGTCTCGATCACACATACAGTTTCTTCTACTGTGAAATCTCCGCTCTTGATCTCTTTTACAGTTCCTTCTATACCATATGGAACCATGATCTTCTGAGTTACGACAACTGTCTCCTGTACGGTTCCGATCACATCTCCGGCCTCTACCTTGTCCCCTGCCTTAACGCATGGAACAAATGGCCATTTGATGTCTCTCTTTAATGATGGAACTTCAACGCCTCGCTGCAAATTATTTCCACAGATTTTCATGATATCATCCAGAGGTCTCTGGATACCATCATAGATACTGCTGATCAGTCCCGGTCCAAGTTCTACGGACAGCGGCATTCCGGTTGACTCTACCGGTGCACCCGGTCCAAGTCCCGATGTCTCTTCGTAAACCTGAACAGATGCCTGATCTCCATGCATCTCTATGATCTCGCCGATCAGTCGGCTCTCACTTACTCTGACAACGTCATACATATTCGCGTCACGCATTCCCTCTGCGATAACAAGAGGTCCTGCAACTTTTTTTATCTTACCTGTTGCCACGTTTTCTGGTCACGCTCCTTCCTAGTTTCCACTGAACAGAATGTCCGAACCGACTGCCTGTTCTACGGATTTCTTTACTCCATTTATACCCGCGGATGTATTACCGGAAACTCCTGGGATCAGGATGATCGCCGGAAGCATCTGCGTCTTATATCTCTCTATCTCTTTCTTGATCTGCTCTGCCATGCTCTCTGTTACATAGATAACGGCATATCCACTTTCTGCCAGTCTTCTGAGCTGTGTACTGCCCTGTTCTGCATCGGATACCGGGAAGGTCTCAAGTCCCAGAGTCGCAAAGCCATAGATGCTGTCATATTCACCTAATACTGCAATTCTATACATACATTTCCCTTACCCTTTCCCTGATTGCATCATCCGGCAGATGATTTAACTTTCCGGTCAGGATGATCCTGACTGTCTTAATCTCATTCTGCCTTGCAAGTACATAAGCAACAAGTGGTCCGATCGTAAATGAATTATATTTCTGTGGCCGGATCGCCTCTATGATCCGGTTGTCGCACCAGCGTTCAAATGCGGATGAACTGTCTGATAATGCCGCAGCTCCACCGGAATACGGTGTTTCTTCCAGATATTTGATCACATCCGGCATGCCGGAAAGTGCTGCCCGCATCAGCCGTTCCACATTGAGCGTCTGACATTCCTCCATCGCACGTCTCATAAAATCCAGTCCTTTTTCTGTCTTTACAGAACGGACTGCGATCTTGATATTTGCAACTGCCACAACTGTCTCTGCATATTCTTTTAATAATGCATCTCCATTTTTCTCCGCTGCCGCAAGCATTGCTCGCATGGCTGCCCGGTCGATGATAACATCACACATCTGACCATCTCCGGTATGCACCAGACATTCATATGCCTCTAATGCGCATTCCCGCATAGATTCCGGTAATGACCGGAAATCTTTATTTTTAATGATTTCGACTAATGCTTCACCCGAAACAGATGCATTGTCATAAAATACATTTGCCTGAACTTCTCCGTCTACAACGGTTTTGATCGCTGCCTTCAGATTATGGAAACTATCCTGGATCAACAATACGTCAAATACTGTCTGATCGGATACCATCTCCTTGACCAGTTTCCATGTTTTTTCCAGTTCCCTGTTCAAAATGGTCTCTGCATCCTGCACTCCGGCTTCTGTATCACCCCAGCCTTTTTCACCTAAGAACTGAAGGCAGTCCGCATATGTTTTCTGGGCAATCAACTGCTCGATCACAGCCTGTGAAAACAGGGACATCTCAAGTGCCCGGATCCTGGCAACAGCATATATATATTTGTCTGCCATTTTTCTACCTCCCTTATGTGAATAACAGGGAATTTAATTTGTCTGCCATTTCTTCTTTCTGCGCATGGAACATGGCAGCTAATGAACAATTCTCCTCGATACCGCCATAGATCAGGATAAATCCTCCGTCTATATCACTGGCTTTATCTGCGAGCGTCAAATCTCCTCCATGTGCTTTTGCTATTTCTGATACCCGTTTTGCAAATCCTGCCGGAAGCCGCTCCATATCTTTGGCTGAGAAGCTGATCTGTCCACTCTTCGGCTGTACTGCATTTCCGATCATACGCTCCATCATATGGAAATATCTGTCAACTTCCATATCGATCATTCCGTTATAGGCTTTACCTATCACTTCATTGATGATCTCCTGCTTTGCCTTTAAGACTGTCTGGCGTTTCTTCAGGTCGGCAGAGGATTGTGCCCTTGCCTTTCCGTCCGATTTTACATGGCTGACCTTTTCAGCCGAACCCGCCTTGATCTTATCTGCTTCCACCTTTGCATCTTCTATAATCTGATCTGCCTTTTTCTGTGCATCTTCAAGGATCATATCGGATTGAGTGTTTGCTTCTTCCAGAATCTGTTCAACGATCTTCTCTAATCCTGTCATACAAATCCTCCTGTACTGCTTGTTCAATCATGTTTCAAATCTGTGCCTGTTTTATACCGGTACACCGTTAATTGCAAGAATTGATACGAGCAGAGCAAGGATCGCATATGTCTCTACCATTGCAGGGAAAAGCATTGCTTTACCGAACTGATCCGGCTTCTTTGCTACGATACCAACTGCTGATACAGCGGTTTTGCCCTGATGCATAGCGGATACAAGACCAACTAATGCGATTGGAAGACATGCTGCAAGGATCAGTAATCCGGTCGCTGTTGAAAGCTCTGCAGGAGCACCATTTAAAATACCGATCTTTGATAAAGCGATGAATCCTACCAGCAGTCCATAGATACCCTGTGTACCGGGAAGAAGCTGGATGATAAGAACCTTTGCGAATTTGCTTGGATCTTCACTAACTACACCTGATGCAGCCTGACCTGCGATACCTACACCGTAAGCAGATCCCATACCTGCCAAAATAACTGCTAATGCAGCTCCTGTTAAAGCTAAAACTGTACCCATTGTCATATTGATTATTCCTCCTTAATTTCCGGTTTACAGGTTTTCATGCCTGCATTCCCTATATCTATATATTTTGTATTTTCTTTAAATGGATGGAACGCTTCTCCGCCACCCTCATAAAACTTACCAAAGAATTCTACATACTGAAGTCGGCATGTATGAACATAAGCACCTAACATATTGATCGCAAGGTTAAATGTATGTCCGATGATGAATACCAGAATGAATACGATCGCGCCCAATATTCCATCTCCTACCATACTTCCCATCTGGTTGATAACCTGTGCGATAACACCGGTCGCAAGTCCCAGTGCAAGCAGTCTGGAATAAGATAACAGATCAGACAGCCAGCCTGTGATATTGTAAATGTCATACAAACCAAGTGCCAGTCGGAGCACCGGATTCTTATGACTTCTGCCGGACATCACAACGATGATCGCTGCACCTAAGATCGTAATGACATAGCTGAAGGTCTTAAGTCCATCTGAAAAATGGAAGCTTACCTGTGCGATCGATGCAAATAAACTGGTTGGCATCAGCATCAGTACCAGACCGATGATGAGCAGATACCAGGATATAACATCTGAGAAGAAGCCTACAAAATCTTTCTTCTTTAAACACATATAACCTTTTAACGCCAGACCGCCGAACAGATGGATCAATCCAAATAACAGGGAGAAGATCAGCATCTTCATCGGGTTGTCAAGCGGTGCAAACCATACCGGTGCGATCGTGATCTCATGATGGAAGAAGGTTCGTGATACGACTGCTACCACATCTCCAAAATATCCTCCAAACAAGATACCCCATATCAATGTCGATATACCGCAATATTCAAATAATGTCAGTGACTTCTTCATGCCATCTCCCATCTTCGGGAACTTCCGAAGCAGGATGAAACATGCAAGGAATATAATAAGTCCATATGCCGCATCCGATAACATCAACCCGAAGAAGAATACATAGAATAAACTCATCGGTGTCGTCGGATCCATCTCGCCTCTGGCAGGAAGTCCATAGGATTCCAGGATTCCTTCTGCCGATGCAAATGGCATCTTATTACTTAACTTTACCGGTGCCGGTTCATCCTCAGGTATCTCGCCGGTCTCGACCATCAACACGAAATTCTGATTCAGTTCTTCTTTTACCTTTTCCTCATCCCGTTCCAGCACATAACCGGTTATGATAAATGTGCTGTTCGACTGAAGCAGGGTTCCAAGCACCTGATATTTCTCAGCTCTGATCTTGTAATAATCGGATAAGGTCTTAAGTGCCTGCCTGCTTTCTGCAAATCCGGCAATCTGTTTTTTCAGATCCTCGATCTCATCCTCATACCCCTCTATCGTGAGTCGGTATTTCTTGATCTTATTCTCCGGCGTCCGTTTTGAAAAATACGACATCCGGGTAAATCCTTCTGCCCTTAAGGCTTCTTCCAGTCTTTCCGTCTCTGTTTTCAAACATACCACAAATATACATGTCTGATCTTTATCAGAAGATATCACCGTGATCTCATGAGCTGATAACTCCGGCTGCCTTTTTGCAACCAGTTCTTCTATCATATTCTCTGTAAGACCGGGTCCTAAGCTTCCCATGATCACATCTGTATGTTCGGTTCCGGTCGTATTGATCGGAACATCCATATTGATCCATGGTTTTAGTCCATCGATCGCAAGCTGACATTTGGCAATCTCTGCTTTGCAGTTTCCAATCTTCTTATCCTTTTCCCGGATCTTCTGCACGATCATATTATAATCATGCCGATTCTCAACAATATCTTTATATACAGAATCGTCTACATCAGCTTTGCCTGCAAGTGCCTGCAGCATCGATGTCTTTTCCGGTGCATATCTGCCAAGGATCTCTAAAGCTTCGTCGGTATTCTGGACTCGTTTTTCATATTTGGAACGCTGACTGGTTGTGTTGATCTTCTTAAATACATCCGTCTCATCCCCACCGGCCCGGATCTCCAAAGCTCCCATGGACTGGAGTTTCTCCAATATGGCTTTTCTGTCTTTCTTCATGGCGCATATGTCAATCTTTTTTATAGCCAATACCGCCATAATGATTACCTCCCTTCTGCATCCTGATATTCAAGCATTTACAATAGCTGCTTGATCACAAGCTCTACGGCTTCACCCTCTCGCTCGGATGCACGTTTTTTTAAGGAAGCAATCTCGTCTGATGCTTCTTTCAAAGCTTCTTCTGCAAGATCAGTTTCCAGTTTCTTCTGGTCGACCGCGATAGCCGCCAGATCTGTTTTAGAACCTGCATTTGCATCTACGATCATCGCATTTGCCTTTTCCTTTGCTTCCGCCTGAATTGCTTCTGCTTTTTTACCGGCTTCTTTTACGATCTCGGCTGCCTTTGCTTCTGCATCTTCTAATGTCTTCATGGCTTCCTGTAGCATAATTTCTCCCTCCGTAATTATTAATCTCGGCATGAAATGCCGCTCTGCTAATATTTTATTATGTTAGTGTGCTCTTTTCAAGCAATATTTATCTTCTTTTATAGATTTTTCATCAAAAGATCATGAAATTTTACTGGTTTTTAAGGCATTTTTGACAAACAATACAAACTGTCAAATTTAGTTTAACCATTTTTCACGTCATTTTGCACAATTTTAAGGTAAAAATACAAAGACCGGATGAGGGCATCTATATCTTTATTTCGCAGAACACTCTCGCTCTGTTTTACACGTAGCGGTTCTAAGCTCACTGCTTACGCAGTTCACTAAGTACCGACGTGTAAAAATGTCTGCTACATAAAATATAGATGCCCTCATCCGGTCTTTTGTATTTTTATTCTACCACATTACCAGTATCAACTCGCCTGTCGGCTCAAACAAGCACTCACATTTGCTGGTATATGCAGTTCATATCGAAATCCTCGATAATGTCTTCTGACTGCGGTCTTATTATATGGTTGTTGTTATTTTACATACATTAAATCCCAATGCAAAAAACATCATCTATCAGGGCAGGATATATATACCTTTATTTCGCAGAACACTTTCGTTCTGTTTCACACGTAACGGTTCTAAGCTCACTGCTTACACAGTTCACTAAGTACCGACGTGTGAAAAGGTCTGCTACATAAAGTATATACATCCCACCCTGATAGATGATGTTTTTCTTACTACTTATAATCTTCTATAAATTACATATCCCTTATCCGCAAATGTTCCAGTGCTAACTCGCCTGTCGGCCCAGACCGGCACTCACATTTGCTGGCATATGCAGTTTATAGTATTTTTCCTTACTCTTCAATCATCTTGATTCTTCTGATATGACGTTCGTCATTTGAGAATGGTGTGTCAAGGAAGGTGTCAACAATCTTGAGTGCCAGTCCCGGTCCGGTTACACGGGCACCCATTGCAAGGATATTGGCATCGTTATGCTCTCTTGTCGCCTGTGCACTGAAGCAATCGCCACAAAGTGCCGCACGGATTCCCGGTACTTTATTTGCTGTAATAGAGATTCCGATTCCTGTTCCGCAGATCAGGATTCCTCGCTCACATTCTCCGTCTGCTACTGCATGTGCAACTTTCTTTGCATATACCGGATAATCAACGGATTCCTCGCTGTAGCATCCGTAATTCTTGTATTCCAGTCCTCTTTCTTCCAGATGCTTGATCACATCCTGCATTAATCCGTATCCACCATGGTCACATCCAAGTGCTATCATATTCTTTGTCCTGCCTTTCTTGTTTTCAAAATCTTTTCGGGTGGTTGTCACCCAACCCGTTTTTTCTATGTTAACTTTTTTCATTATATCATGATTCGCACCTTCGGTGCTTAACGTTGCTTCGCAACTATCATGATCAACTTCGCCGTTCGCCAATCATGCAAGCATGTTGGCTCTCTTGCGCTCATTATATCAT
>OGGC01001832.1_pt1 | contig 13018 bp, 10 predicted proteins | sample 1571181 | NCBI WGS metagenome assembly OGGC01 (sample SAMEA2581930, study PRJEB24529) | metagenome | biome: Human gut stool | place: China | collected 2011 | reverse complement strand
GATCATGCTGGACACCACCGGCGACGGCCTGCACAAGCGCGGCTACCGCCGCAACTCCATGGAGGCCCCCATCCGTGAGACACTGGCCGCTACCATCGCCGACCTGGGCCGCGTCCGCCGCGACAGCCTCGTGGAAGACCCCTTCTGCGGCAGCGGCACCCTCCTCATTGAGGCCGCTCAGAAGGCCATGAACATCGCCCCCGGCCTCAAGCGTCGCTTTGCCGCCGAGCGCTACAGCTTCGTGCCTGCCGCCATCTGGGCCGAGCAGCGCCAGAAGGCTCTGGCCGACTCCAAGCTGGACGTGGGCTTTGAGGCCTTCGGCTACGACATCGACCCCGCTGCCGTGGCTCTGGCCAACGCCAACGCCAAGCTGGCCGGCGTGGAGAAGCGCTGCCACTTCGAGGTGGCCGACGTGGCCGATTTCGCCGCTAGGAGCGAGGCCATCGTCCTGACCAATCCCCCGTACGGTGAGCGCATGAGCACCATCGAGGGCGCCGCCAAGCTGGCCCGGACCCTCGGCCAGCAGATGGAGGCTCACCCCTGCGCCGGTGTCTACGCCATCACTGCCGATATGGATTTTGAACACCACTACGGCAAGCGGGCCAACAAGCGCCGCAAGATGTACAACGGCATGATCCCCTGCCAGCTGTATATGTACTACAACGCCCCCAAGTTCGAGAACCGCCCCGCAAAGCCCATGCCCAAGAGCGGCTTTGACGGCAAGCGCACCCAGCCCGGCCACACGGGCCGTTTCGAAAAGAAATAAGATGCACCCAAAGACCGCACTGAAATCGATTCCAGTGCGGTCTTTTCTAATTAAATTTACAAAAGAACGGTTGAACGCTGACGAAAAATAGATTATACTAGTCTATAGCTGTGGGGAAGCGGTCTTCCCCTGCAAGAAAGGCTGCGCCCGGCGCGGCCCGCGAAAGGAATGAACAGAATGAAGGGACGTATGCGGCCCTATCTGCCGGAGCTGACCATCCGGGATTACAACACCTATCAGTGGTATCAGCGCGGCGTCCGCCGCCAGCTCTACACCACCTATGGGCTGTATTCCTGCTATGGTCTGCGCTACAACGGCGTCCTGTTCGCAGTGCTGGCCGACAGTCTGGCAGGACGTCCGGCCACCTGTAAGCGGATGCGGGAGCCGGGTACGCTGGTCTGGCGGCAGATGATGTGCCAGACCCAGGGCATCCGGCTGGCCGCACAGGTGGAAGTCCTGCTGAGCTGGCACCGCATCCAGGATGCCCAGTGGGCCGATCTGCCCTTTTATAAAAAGGTACGGCGGGTGGTGGACACCGTCCTGCTGCGGCAAGCCTACCGGAAGGCCGCCGCCGAGAACCCGGCACTGGAGCGCATCTTCGTGCAGGAGCGGGACCAGGCCAACGTCCAGATGACCCTGAACGCCAAGAACTATCTGCTGGCCGCAGAGCCGAAGGGCAACCTCTACGGTGCGCTCTACTCGGTGCTGGCCACCGACGACCCCAATCAGCGCAAAAGTATGCACTACATCGGCAGCTGCATCGGCCGGGCCGCTTATCTGCTGGACAAAGCGGAGAGCTTTTCCCGGGACAAAGATAAGGGCCGCTACAACGTCTTCCTCCTCAACGGCATCAACGACAGGAACGCTGCCCGGGAGAACGCCCGGCGGCAGGCTCTCGCTGCGGTCAACGACCTCGTCCGCGCCTACGGGATGCTGGACGTCAAGCTGAACCGCACCCTGCTGGACAACATCATGATCCTGGGCCTCCGCCACGCCATCGAGCCGCTGGACGCTGAGAGCCAGCCGGTACAATGGGAGCTGCCATGAAGGAACACAAAAGTAAAAGCTGGGCCATGGCCTACTGCGGCATGGCCGCAGCGCTCAGCGTGGCCCTGATGCTGCTGGGGGCTGTGTTTCCCATTGCGATGTTCATCGCTCCGGCGGTGGCCAGCTTCCTCATCGCCACGGTCTGCGTGGAGTGCGGGAAGACCATGGCTCTGACGGCCTATGGCGCGGTGAGCCTGCTGAGTCTGCTCTTCGTGCCGGACAAGGAAGTGGCCCTCACCTTTGTGTTCCTGCTGGGGTACTATCCGTTGGCAAAGCCTTATTTCGAGCGGATACGCCCGGCCCTGCTGCGGGCTGTCTGCAAGCTGCTGCTCTGCAACGGCGGGATCCTGGCGATGTACGGGCTGGTGCTGCTGTTGGTCCCGGCGGGCAGCATCGCCGAAGAGCTGCGCACGACGGCGCTGGCCGTCTCGCTGGTGACGCTGGCCATGGGCAATGCAGCCTTCCTGCTCTATGACCGGGCGCTCCACAATATGCTGATGCTCTATAAAGTGGTCTGGCAGCCGAGGCTCCACAAAATGCTGGGCGTCCATTGACGGATATGGGACTTTGTGATACAATACCGCTGACCTTTTCCGTCGGCTTCTGACAGCTCCGAAAGGAGCTGTTTTTGTTTTCAGGAAGGCGGCAGAAAGAGCAGAAAGAGGGGATAGACCACTTCAGTTGACGAAAAAGCGCCGGGCCACGCGGGTGACAGCCGTGAGGGTGACGAGGAGAGGGATCATCGAAAGTTTCGGCGGGTGTTCCTCCGGTTGAAACGGGAGCGATAGCTTCCAGGGCTTATACCAGCCGCAGAGAAGGGCAAAAAACGGCAGCAATACCGCAACAGAACCCTTTCAAAGAAAGCCATACAAGAACATAGACTGATCGTAAGAGGCTGACAGCTGCCGTGTGCGTTTGCGCCGGGCTGTCGGCATGGAGGTGTTTTGTATGTGTGGCATCGTAGGTTATTCGGGTAAGCGCAGCGCCCAGGAAGTGCTGCTGAACGGTCTGGAAAAGCTGGAATACCGCGGCTATGACTCTGCCGGCGTCGCGCTGGCGCTGGAAGGCGGCATCCACGTCGTCAAGAGCAAGGGGCGGCTGGAAGTGCTCCGCCGCAAGCTGGAGGCAGAAAACCTGCCCGAGAGCTTCTGCGGCATCGGACACACCCGCTGGGCCACCCACGGCGAACCCAGCGACGTCAACAGCCATCCCCACTCCACCCCCCGCGTGAGCATCGTCCACAACGGCATCATCGAGAACTACGGCCCTTTGAAGGCCGACCTGATGGCCAAGGGCGTCACCTTTGAGAGCGAGACAGACACCGAGGTGCTGGTCAAGCTCATCGACTACTTCTGCTGCGCCCAGCCCAAGCAGAGCCCTCTGGCAGCCCTGCGGGAGGCGCTGGCGATGGTGCGGGGCAGCTATGCGCTGGGCGTGCTGTTCCGGGAAGAGCCGGACACTATCTACGCCGTTAAGAAGGAGAGCCCCCTCATTGTGGGCTGGGGCGAGGGCGAGAACTTCGTGGCCTCCGATATTCCGGCCCTGCTCAAGTACACCCGCCGCTACAGCGTCCTCGAGGAGGGTGACATGGCGGTGGTCAAGGCCGACGGCATCCGGTTCTACGACGCCTTCGGCAAGCCGGTGGAGCGGGAAGTGCTGACCGCCGACTGGGACGAAGAAGCCGCTGAGAAGGGCGGCTACCCCCACTTCATGCTGAAAGAGATCCATGAGCAGCCTGCCGCCATCACGGCCACCGTCAGCCCCCGCGTGGAGGACGGTATGCCCGACCTCCGCATCCCGGAGCTGAGCGACGAGAAGCTGCGCAGCATCAGGAACATCCACCTTGTGGCCTGCGGCACGGCCATGCACGCCGGTATGGTGGGCAAGACTGCCATCGAGCGGCTGGCCCGGGTCCCTGCCGAGGTGGACATCGCCAGCGAGTTCCGCTATCGTGACCCCATCCTCGACCCCGACGACCTCGTCATCATCATCAGCCAGTCGGGCGAGACCAGCGACACGCTGGCCGCCCTCCGCCTCGCCAAGAGCCGGGGCGTGCCGGTGCTGGCTGTCGTCAATGTGGTGGGCAGCTCCATCGCCCGCGCAGCGGACTACGTCCTCTACACCTACGCCGGCCCGGAGATCGCCGTGGCGTCCACCAAAGCCTATATGGTGCAGCTCTGCACCCTCTACCTCTTCGCGTTCCGTCTGGCCTACGCCAGAGGCCGTCTGAGTGAGGCAGAGACCCGCCGCCTGACCGCCGAGCTGCTCCGCGCCGGTGAGGTCATCCAGCCCCGTCTGGCCGACTGTGAGCAGATAAAGTACCTCGCCAGCCGCTTCGTCAACACCCAGAGCTGCTTCTTCATCGGGCGCGGCTTCGACTACGCCCTCTCGCTGGAAGGCAGCCTGAAGCTCAAGGAGATCAGCTACGTCCACTCGGACGCCTACGCTGCCGGTGAGCTCAAGCACGGTACCATCAGCCTCATCACCGACGGTGTGCCGGTCATCGCGCTGGCCACCCAGAAGCAGGTGTACGAAAAGACCATCTCCAACGCCAAGGAGACCAAGAGCCGCGGCGCGCGGGTCATCCTCTTCACGACGAAGGACGTTGTCGTCCCGGAGGGCGTGGCAGACTATGTGGTGCGTCTGGACGACTACGACGAGCTGCTGATGCCTCTGCAGCTCATCGTGCCGCTGCAGCTGTTCGCCTACTATATGGCCGTCCTGCGCGGCTGTGACGTCGATAAGCCCCGCAATCTGGCCAAGAGCGTGACGGTGGAGTAAATAGAACAAAAAAGGAAAGCCTCCCTGGCTGGGGAGGCTTTCCTTTTTATCTGAGATCCAGAGAGTTACCAGAACCAATAGCGTTTCTTGATGACGATGTAGGCGATGATGATGCCCACGATGACCACAAGGCCCGCGATGAAGAAGGTCATGTCCACATGGACGAAGCGGAGATTCTGGGTGGTCAGCAGGTATTCGCCCGCCGTGTCCGCCTCGAGGACATGGTCCTTGTAGCTGTTGAGGAACTGCCACTTGCCCTTGAGGGCATTGTGCAGGTAGACGCGGGTATAGACGGCGTTGTCGCCGGTCATCTCGACCTGAACGACGCCCGGCAGAGCCTCACCGCCGTTGAGGGTGAAGGTGACACCATACTCAGAGGGGGCAAAGCTCAGGGCTGTGCTCACCTGCGCGGAGGTGTTTTTCACATCGCGGCCCGCGATGCGGATGGTGTAGTTATCGGCCTCGACCACGAGGGTCTTGCCGTTCAGACGGAGGGCATTCAGCATCTCGCCGGTGATGGTGGGGAGCTCCCGCTGTGCGAAGGTCACTTCGTCGGTGCCGTCGGCCTCGATGGCCTCCACGACGGGGTCGGTGATGACCTCACCGTTGCTGTCGTCGGTGCTGCCGCCGCCATTGCCGGAGCTGGAAGCATTCCGGTTGACGATGACCGTCACCGAGGCAGACGCCGTGCCGTTGGAGACGACGATGGAGGTCGCGCCCGTACCCACGGCAGTGATGACGCCCTTGGCGCTCACAGTGGCCACCTTGGTGTCATTGGACTTGAAGGTGAGGGACTGGGAGGCGGAAGACGGGGTCACTTTGCCGGTGATGGTGCGGCTGGCGCCCGGCTTGAGGACGACATAGCTCGTGTTCAGGTCGATGGACTGACGGTCTGCGCCGCTGTTGACGACCTTGACAGTGGCCGATGCGCTCACATCGCCGCAGGTGGCGGTGATGGTGGCGGTGCCGGGGGCGACACCGGTGACTTTGCCGAAGTTGTTGACGGTAGCCACAGCGGGATCGGAGGAGCTGAGGCTCACGTTGGCATAATTCGATGCGCTGGAAGGCAGCACGCCCAGCGACAGGGAAGTGGTCTCGCCGACAGCGATGGTGCCGGAGGCCAGCGTGATGTCCATCTCCTTGACGATCATGGATTCGTCCAGCTCGGTGGTGATGGTGTAGACGCAGCTCACGCCGTCTGCGCTGGCGATGACCTGCGCCGTGCCGACGCCCACCGCCTGCGCCACGCCCTCAGACGTCACGTTCACGATGGTGCTGTCGTTGGACATAAAAGTTACCGTGGCTTTGCGTGCGGCCTTTGCGGGCAGAATGACCGGCGAGAGCTGCTGCTGCGTCCCCACCGTCATGGTGGAGGCGTAAGTGCCGGTCTCGACGCTCTCCACAGCCGCAGCGGACCAGGGCAGAGAGAGGGCAGCGGCCGCGTTCAGGGGACCGGCTGCAGAGGCCGGAAGCGCAGCGCCGGCGGCCAGCAGGCCCAGCAGAGCGGCGCTCACGGCCAGCATTTTCAGGTTCAGTTTCATTCTTTCGTACCTCTTTGGGCGTTGATGTGAGCGCTTAGCGGAACAGAACGCCCAGAGCTTCCATCGCGTATTCGAAATAGGTCAGCTTGTCGTACTCCACGCGGGCGGTGACGCTCATACCGTTGGACAGATCGACCTTGTCGCCGCTGTTGCTGATGACGTAGGTGCTGTCCGGGGTGATGGTCATTTTGTAGTAGGAGCCGGAGGAGCTGGCGGTCACATCGCTGTCGATGGAGGTCACGGTGCCGGTCAGGGTGCCGTAGGAATACTCCGACAGGCCGGTGATGGCGATCTTGCAGGGGTCGCCCACATGGAGCAGCGGCCGGTCGTTGAGGGTGACGTAAGCCACCACCTCGAGGTCGCTGTTCTCGCTGGCGACGGTGGCCAGCGGGGTGCCGGCGCTGAGCACCATGCCCACCTTATAGGGCGTGTCCATGTGGATGACGCCGGAGGTGGGGGCATAGATGTAGTAGTCGTTGGCGCCGGTGTTCAGGGCGTCCATCTGGCTCTGCAGATTGTCGATGTTGCTCTGCACGCTGGTCAGGCTGGAGGAGATGGACTGCAGGGTAGAGTAATACAGGGCCTCCACCTCGCTCTGGTTCTGCTCCATCAGGGCCTTGATCTGCTCGTCGGAGTAGCCTGCGGCCTGATAGGGCGAGGCGTCGAAAGCCTTCTGCGCCACCTGGCTCTTGTAGGTCTCATACTGGTAGTAGTAAGGCTGGTCGTCGATGTCCGTCTCGCTGAAGTAGTTCTTGTCGTCCTGAATGGACTTGACCAGCTTCTCGTACTGGCTCTTCTGCTTTTTGTAGATGTCCAGCTGGCTCTGGATGCTGTCCTGCTGCATATCGAGGTCGGTGCTCTTGATGTGAGCGATGAGGTCGCCCTCGTTGACGTAGGAACCCTCGGCGATGTTCAGCTCAGTGATGGAGCCGGAGTAGCTGGACATGATGTAGGTCTTGTTGGCGGCCTGCACCGAGCCGCTGGACTGGCTGACGTAGGTGCGGTAGTTTTTGGTGCTCCACACCACGAGGAAGAGGATGAGGGCAGCCGTCAGGAGAATGAGCGCGTAGCCGAAAGGCGGCAGCTTTTTCTCCATCATGATGCGGCGGTCCTGCAGCTCGTTGATGTCGCGGATGGTCGTCGTCATATTACTTCGTCTCCATAAAGGTATCCACAACGCCCTCGTCCTCATCCTGATTGACGAAGATGGTGTAGACAGTGCCGGTCAGCTCGAGCTCGTGCTCAAACGCCATGATGTTCAGCTTCTGGGAGGCGAGGCCGCTCTGGCTCATGGGGCCGACGTAGTGGGCGTACAGGCAGTTGCGCACGCGGAGCACAGCGTCCATGGAGTAGCCGGCCTCCATGCGGGGGATGAGCTGGGTGGCCTGCTGCATCATATAGACTTCGGGCTGAGGGTTGGGGCCGGCGGGCAGTTTGATGCACTGCACGAGGGGGCCGAGGGGCTGTGCGCCGTTGCTCTTGATAAAGTTGTGCATCTGGGTCAGCACGATCTGCATATTGTTGAACTCTTCGGGCTGGATGCGGCGGCTGACCACATTGGTCAGCTTGAGGGTCTTGTTTTCTGCGGTCTGGATCTCTCTCATGATTTTATACCACCTGTTCTTGGTTTCATTGCTTGTAATAGGCAATGGTAAAATGTAACGTATCACTCTGCTGTGTTAAGACGCTGTTGAATCGTGCGGTCGATTTGAGCGCAGACCGCTTCAAATTGCCGGTTTACTTCGCGGTTGGAAAACCGCAGTACCTCAATTCCATACTGCTCAATGATACAGCTTCGTTCGTGGTCGTAAAGCTGACCTTGTTCTGTATAGTGTTGAGAACCGTCCAGCTCAATGACCAGTTTCGCTTCTGCGCAATAAAAGTCAACGATAAAAAATTCTATCACACGCTGGTTATAGATTTTTATCGGATAATCACGCAGAAAACCAAACCAGAGCTTACGCTCCTGCGGAGTCATCTCGTGGCGCAAATGCTTTGCACGAGAATTTAAGCGGCGGTCATAGGGCAGATTATGTACAGGCATACAGCGTCTCCTGTTTCGCTATGGCCGAAAGTCAGTGGCTTGCGGTCAGGCTGTCCTTCGTCCAACCTCTCAGTCTGCTTCGCAGACAGCTCCCCTAGTAGGGGAGCCTCTGGCGAAGAGGCAAAGCTTTGCGGAATGCCAAGGCCTCCCCTCGGTAGGGGAGGTGGCATCGCGTAAGCGATGACGGAGAGGTTGAGCCCCTCGGGTAAGTCTACATCTTACCATTACCTATTACCCATCCCATGATGAATATAGGCATCAATTTATTATAACGGTTTGGCGGTGCGGAATAAAGAGCCAAACTGTAAATTTTATAAAAAAATAAGGTATGCCCGGAGGCAGGTGCCTCCGGGCATACCATTACGAGGCATTATCATCCGGCGGCCCGAGAGCTGCCGGACGAAATACACTTCAGATTCTAGGGGTTACTGATTAGATACCGAGGTTCCACTTGCCGTCAGAACCCTGAGAAGCAATGCCCATAACACCGTCGTTGAAGCCGATCTTGGCAGGAGCGGTGCCCAGGGTGTAGACGACAGAAGCCAGACCCAGAGTACGCATGACCTTGTTGCCGAAGGTCATGTCGTCGCCGTTGGCAGTAGCACCGTAGAAGTTAGTCTTCAGAGAACCGTCGTCGCCGAAGATCTTCTGGCCGTTGTCGCCGCCCCAGTTGCCGCTGAACATAACGCCCAGAGTGGAGTTAACAGCCTTCTGGAAGAAGGAGTTGCTGACCAGGGTGATCACGTTGGTGTTGAACTGCTTGACGTTAGCAGCGTTCCAGACAGGAGCGGTGGTGTCAGCCAGGATGGAGAACAGGTCAGCGCCGCCGTAGACGACCTCAGAGTTAACAGCAGTAAAGTTTGCAGGCATCATCATAATGAATTACTCCCTTCAAATGATTGAAAAACAAATTTAGTCGGCCCAGTTCCCAGATGCGCATCCGGAAAGAAAGCCATTTATGTAACCGCGTGCGCACGCGGCTGCAACGAATTAGTAGGTGATGGACTCGCCATCCTCCTCGTCCTCCACCACCTTGGCGGCGGAAACGGGGGCTGCGGGCTTCGACCCGCGCTTCTTATCGCGGAAGATGCCCTGCTGCAGGCTCCAGAGCTCGTAGTATTTGCCCTGCTTTTCCAGCAGCTCTTCGTGGGTGCCGCGCTCTACGATCTCGCCGTGGTCCATGACCAGGATGAGGTCACAATCACGGATGGTGGAGAGGCGGTGGGCGACGATCAGCATCGAGCGGTCTGCAAGCTGGTTGTAGATCATATCAAAGATGGTATTCTCTGTGCCAAAGTCCAGACTGCTGGTGGATTCGTCCAGGATATAGAGGTTCGCATCCTTCAGGAAGGCCCGGGCCAGTGCAAGGCGCTGCTTCTCACCGCCCGAGAGGCCGTTGCCGGCTTCTTCCAGATAGGTGTTGTACTGCAGCGGCAGCTTGCGGATGAACTCGTGGGCATCTGCCTTCTTGGCAGCGGCCTTGACCTCATCGAGGCTGGCTTCCGGTCGGGAAATGCGGATGTTGTCGTAGATGGTCTTGCTGAACAGCTCGACGTTCTGGGGGACATAGGCGATGGCACGGCGGACGGATGCATTGCTGTACTCGTCCAGATCGACGCCGCCTACGCTGATGGTACCGCTTTCCGGCTCATAATACTTGAGCAGGAGCTTGGTGATGGTGGATTTGCCGCTGCCGCTGCTGCCCACGAGGGCCACCTTCTTGCCGTATGGGATGGTGAAGGAGACGTGGCTCAGGGCCGGGGAACGGCTGCCGTAGCGGAAGGAGACATCCTTGAATTCAATGTCACCGTCGATTTTTTCCATCTCGGTGTATTCGCGGGTCTCGTCCTGCTCGGACTCGTAATCCATGATCTCGGTCAGACGCTTGATGGAGATCTGGGCCTGCTGGATGGACATCTGCAGGCCGACCAGCTCGCTGACCGGGTTCGTAAAGTAAGAGGAAAGAGTGCTGAAGGCCATATAGCCGCCCAGCGTCATCTCACCGTTCAGCACCTGCATGATGCCCACATAAGAGGTGACCATGCCGAGGATGGTGGTGATGAGGGTGGAGATCAGGGACTGCACCGTGCTGATCTTGCTGGAGCGCAGGCTGATCTTCAGGCTCTTGATGTATTCCCGCTCCAGAGCTTCCAGCTCACGGTCCTCTTCGGCGTTGCACTTGACGGTCTCGATGCCCCGGAGGCTCTCGATCATCTGGCTGTTGAGGATAGCAGACTGCTGCATGGTCTCTTCGTTGATCCGCTTGAAGGGCTGCTTGAAGATGAACACCAGCAGGATGCTCAGCAGGGTGGTGAAAATCGAAATGGAGAAGAGGGTGGCATTCATCCGGAAGAGGATGACGCCGGTGGCGCAGGCCATCACAATATCCATCACGACGCTCAGCGCAATGCTGGTGAACACCGATTTGATGGTGCTGGCGTCGGAGTAGCGGGTGGTGATCTCGCCGGTCTTGCGGGTGGCGAAGAACTTCATGGGCAGTTTGAAAACATGCCCGAAGTAGCCCAGCATCAGGGGAATATCCACCTTGATGGACAGATAGATGAGCACCCACTGCCGCACCATGCTGATGAGTGCGCTGGTGACGCTCACGATGCTGAACACCAGAATGACAGCCACCAACAGGCTCTTCAGGCCGTAGGGGAGTATCTCATCCATCAGGATCTTGTTGTACATCGAGGATGCGATACCCAGAACGGTCATGATGACCGAGCTGAGGATGGCGTAGAAGAAAAGCTTCTTTTGGGGCCACAGCAGGTCGAGGAAACGCTTGACCATGCTGCCCTGCTTCTGCTTGCCTGTCTTGAACTCCGAAGTCGGGGTCATCAGGAGCAGAACGCCGGTAAAGTTCTTGTAGAACTCATCGAGGGAGATCTTTTTCAGCTCTTTTGCCGGGTCGCCGATGATGACGTAGTCGCGGCATTTGAACTTCTTTCCTTCGTCAGCGCACTTCTTCCGCTCCTCTTCCTGCCGGACCATGTGCCGACGCCGCTCGCCGTCGTCTTTGATGGTGGTCTTTTTGAAGACCGTCACAAAGTGGGCCAGACCCTCGTCGGTGATGACCTGTGCAATACAGGGAGTGGTGAATTCGCTGAGGAAGTTTTCCCGGTCTACCCGGACGGCGGCGGTGCTGAATCCCAGTTCCTGCGCCGCCTTTTCCATACCGGTCAGGTTTGTGCCTTTTAAGTCGGTACCCATCATGTCCCGCAGGCGGGTGATGGTGATCTCCTTTTTGTAATGGAGGCACACCATTGCGAGACAGGCGGCAGCGCAGTCTGTGGTGTCGTGCTGCCGGACATAGGTATAACGCATAGATGCTTCCTTTGTGGTTTCTATTTCAAAACGCCCGCCTTGTGGCTGAGGACGATTTGGCGAAGAAGAAAGGGCTTCCATTTCGGACGCTTCATCTGCTTCTTAAATAAAGCAGCATACAGCTCTCTGCCTCGCCCCGCCCTGCGGCCGGACGGAGCAGAGAGCAGCTGCTATCAAAAGAAGGGAGCGCCTACCCTTTGATCATTTTGACCGGCCCGGAGAGGGGATTTTGACGTACCGTCTCCTAAACCTTGGGCATAGTATAACACATTCTGTCGGCTTCTTCAAGAGGACAATTTTTAATAAACCCTTAAATTTTGAAAAAAATGTGAAAGAAATCTCAGTTTGGTAACAAAACAAATGCACAAAAAGCGCGGCGGACCGCGAAAGTCCGCCGCGCTTTGTTACAGGTTGTCTAGAATGCTAAAACGATTAGGCCACCGTGAAGTCCGCAGCGTTCTTGACAGTGAAGATCTTAGCGTCAGAAGTGCCCAGAGTGTAGACAACAGAAGCGGCACCCAGAGTACGCATGACCTTGTTGCCAAAGTTCATGTCGTCGCCGTACAGCCAAGTCTTCAGAGTGCCCTCGTCGCCGAACAGCTTCACGCCGTCGCTGCCCCAGTTGCCACCGAACATGGTGCCCAGAGTAGCGTTGACCAGACCCTGGAAGAAGCTGTTGCTGACCAGGGTGATAATGTTGGTGCTGAACTGCTTGACGTTCTTAGCAGTCCAAGCGTCGGGCAGGTAATCAGCCACGGCACCGCCGTAGACGACCTCTGCGTTCACAGCAGAGAAGTTTGCAGGCATCATCATAATGAATTACTCCCTTCAAATGAATAAAACGAATATAATCGGTCCCCTCCCGGTTGCGCAACCGAGAAAACCTATGCAACCGAGTGCGCACTCGGCAACATCACGAATGAAGTGGGCTGTAGCCTTTGAGGCTGAACCTCTCCGTCATTGCTTCGCAATGCCACCTCCCCTACCGAGGGGAGGCCTTGGCAGCCGGGTGAAGCTTGCTGGATACGCCAGAGGCTCCCCTACTAGGGGAGCTGGCGGGCGCAAGCCCGACTGAGAGGTTGGATGGAAGGAGAACTGCCCGGCGAAGCATAAGCCTGCCGGTCATAGAAGTCATCAACTTCCACTCTACACCATTTTACCATACTTTCCCTCTTGCCACAAGGCTAAATGGCCGGAAAACAGCCAAAACGGGCAGAAAAGTAGAAAAAATGCGTGGTAATCACTCTGCCGCCGCCCCTCAGAGCCAAAAAACACTGGGGAAAAAACGCCAGAATCTCCAAAAATACCATTACAGCTTGGATGTAGTGTAACACAAATACGCCATTTCTTCAAGAGGACATTTTTTAATTTGCCCTTAATTTTTGAAAATAATGTGAAAAAGGCTACAGTTTGGTTACATGAGAGGGGAAACCTCTCCGTCACGCCTGACGGCGTGCCACCTCCCCTACCGAGGGGAGGCCTTGGCATTCCGCAAAGCTTTGCCTCTTC
>OGGC01001831.1_pt1 | contig 13029 bp, 8 predicted proteins | sample 1571181 | NCBI WGS metagenome assembly OGGC01 (sample SAMEA2581930, study PRJEB24529) | metagenome | biome: Human gut stool | place: China | collected 2011 | reverse complement strand
GCGGTGGTGCAGAGCAGCTCGGCGGTCACGGTGCTGGTGCTGGGCCTTGTGGGGGCCGGGCTGCTGACCCTGCAGCGGGCCGTGCCGGTGGTGTTCGGAGCCAACATCGGCACCACGGTCACCGCGCAATTGCTGGCCTTCCGGCTGGAGGATGCCCGGTATCTGCTGCTGGTGGCGGGGCTGCTGCTCTGGTTCGCGGGGCGCGGGCGTCTGCATGCAGCCGGGCAGGCGCTGTTTGCGTTCGGCCTGCTGTTTGAGGGCATCGCGGTCATGGCCGAGGCCATGGAGCCGTTGGCAGCAGGGCCGGTGTTCCGGCAGTGGATGGCCCAGGTGCGGCACCGCCCCGGCCTGGGCCTGCTGGCAGGGCTTGGCATGACCTTTGCCGTGCAGAGCAGCTCCGCCACCATTGCAGTGCTGCAGCAGGCGGCCGCCCGCCCCGGGCCGGACGGCGGGTGCCTGCTGGGCCTTGCGGGAGCCATCCCGGTGCTGTTGGGGGACAACATCGGCACCACCGTCACGGCGGTGCTGGCATCGGTGGGGCAGAGCCGGGACGCCAAACGTCTGGCGGCGGCCCACGCCCTGTTCAACCTGTCCGGGGCAGCGGTGTGCTGGCTGCTGCTGCCCCAGTTCACCGCGCTGGTGCGGCGGGTCTCGCCCCACGGGCCGGAGAGCGCCGTGCTGGCCCGGCAGATCGCCAACGCCCACACCCTGTTCAATCTGGGCTGCACGGTGCTGTGGCTGCCCCTGACCCCTTGCATGGTGCGCATCGTGTGCATTCTATTGCCGGAGAAGCACGCCCCTGAGTTGAAATGAATGCATTAAAATGGTATAATGACAATGTATCGAACAATTTTGTGACGCTTTTGTTGCACAAACGATGAACTGACTCTTCTGTGGGCCTGCAGCGGTGTGCGGCTGCCAGGGCACAGAGCGAACCAAGAGGACGTGTTTACTATGAAGGATATCATCAACGGGTTGACCGAGCGGTTCCGCAGGCAGCATGTACAGGCCCGGCGCTATGTGGCCATGATGCTGGTGCTGGCCCTGCTCACCACCCTGTTCGTCAACTGGCAGCTCCATGGGGTGGGCATCACCATGACTGCCGACTACCACTGCGGCTACGAGGAGCACCAGCACACGGCGGCCTGCTACGAAAAAGTGCTCACCTGCGGTTACGAGGAGGGCGAGCCGGAAACGCCCGTCACCTCTTCAGACAGCAGCGCCGATCTGGTGTCCGCCTACAGCGCGGCCGAGCCGGAAGAGCCGGAAGAGCCGGTGCAGACCGAGCCGGAGACCATCTGGGTGCCCCATGAGCACACCGATGCCTGCTACGAGGAGCACCGGGTGCTGACCTGCTATCAGGAAGAGCACGAGCACACCGACGACTGCTTTGACGAGTACGGTGCGCTCATCTGCGGCGAGTTCGAGCATATCCACGACGACAGCTGCTACACCACCGAGTATGAGCTGGTGTGCGGCCTGGACGAAGGCGAACTGGTGGAGGAGCCCAACCCCGCCTATCAGGAAATGCCTGCCATACGCCCCGTGGTGGACTGGCCCCCTGAGCCGGCCGAGACCACCCCGGACGAGCCGGTGCTGCATCACCACACCGATGCCTGCTACACCGAGGAGCTGGTGTGCACCATCCCGGAGCACCACCACACCGTGGAGTGCCTGGCCGATACCCAGGCCGACGTGGAGACTGCCGAGGAATGGCAGGCCGCGGCCAACGTGGCCCTGAACGGCAACTGGGCCGAGGACCTGCTCACCGTGGCAAAGTCCCAGCTGGACTACCAGCAGAGCGACAAGAACTTCAAGCTGGATGTGGAGGACCAGCAGGTGCTGCGCGGCTACTCCCGCTATGGTGCCTGGTACGGCAACCCCTACGGTGCCTGGGACGTGATGTTCCTGTCCTACTGCCTGCACTTTGCGGGTGTGCCCCAGACGGTGGTGCCCCAGCGTGCGGGCGTGATGGCCCTGCACAGTGACCTGCGCGGCTCCCAGTGGCTCACCGACGCCGACGGCTCCACCGCAAGGCCCGGCGATATCGTCATCTACAACACCCTCACCACCGAGCAGGTGGCCGTGGACGAGAGCTCCTATGGCATCGCCCTGCTGGACCTGGACGAGGACCCCGACACCGCCGCCCAGCTCACGGCTTCCGAGCCGCAGGTGGACACCCGCACCGTGACCACCGAGACGGTGGGCGTCGTGTCCGCCGTGGACCCCGACGCCGGGACCCTGACCGTGATCTCCGGCAACGTGGACGGCAAGGTGGCCGAGGTGCCCGCTGCCATGTCCGACGTGACCAGTGTCATCTCGGTGACCGGTGCCTATGCCGCCGAGACCACCGCTGTGGCCCCGGAGGACCCGGCAGGCTCCCAGGAGGAGCTGGACGGCAGCTATGCGCTGCTGGAAGATGAGGATGGCTTTGGGGCCACCGTGGAATGGGTCGGCGAGGCCCGGCAGCAGGACCCCGATGCCCCGGCCCTGCTGGCAGAAACTGCCGGTACGGAGGTGGATCTGGACCCCAGCTGGATCACTAAGACAGAGTTCGAGAAGGAGGTCAATGGCTCCTGGGAGCCCCTGGTGGGGAATGAAGTGGAAAGCGGTACCAACGTGCAGGTCACCGTGACCTACAAGCTGCCTGCGAGCACCCTGAAGCCGGACCGGCGGACCCTGTGCTACCAGCTGCCTGAGGCCATGAAGCCCAAGCAGCCCACCTCCGGCAAGATCCTGGACGAGACCGACAACAACAAGGTCATTGGCACCTATACCATCGACACCAACGGCCTGGCAAAGCTGACCTTTGACAAAAGTGAGAAGTTCACCGGTTTGGATGCCCACGGCAACCTGGAGTTTACCGGAACCTTCAAGTTCTCCCGGAAAGTATGGGCAGATGATTTTGCGAATGACAAAACCATCACCTTTGAAAAGGGCTACACCCTGACCATCAAGAAGAAAACGGCAGATATAAAGATCAGTAAAGGGTACACCGGCTATTGGAGTGCCTTTGAAAATCATCCGGAAAGTGGCACCTTCATAAACCATTATAAGGTGACGGTGGAGACCACCTGCGGCACCAAAGACCCGGTGACCCTTACGGATACCCTGAACACGAATCAGAGTGGCATCAGTGCTGGTGATTACCTGAAGGGCGGCCAATACCTGGTAAACACCTTTAAACTCTGCAAAGTGGATGCCTCGGGCAAAGAAACGGAGATCCCCTTCCCTAAGTATAAACTGGGAACCGACAGCAACGGCAACCCCCAGGTGGTCCTTGATCCGCTGCCGGCGTTGGAGATCGAAGAAAAGTACATCTGGTACTATGACGTTCAGCGGAACTATGCGGACTTTGACGAAATGCCCGACGGTGTCGGTATGATCTTCAATACGGCAACAGCGAAGGCAGGCTCCCAGGAGGAAAAGAAGGCTGAAGCATACTACACATGTAAAACCCCTCGCATTGAGAAGAAAGGCGAGTACGACCCCAAAACAGGCCGCATCCAGTGGACGATCACTGTAAAGATACCGCATTCTTTTCTGGGGACCAAGCTGGGGTCCTATATGCTGCAGGGCTGCAAGATCACGGATAGCCTGCCGGACGGTGTGAAGATCGTAGGAGATGTAAAAGTAGGCAACACCACGATATCGGCAGAGAAATTCCGGCAAAATGGCTATACCATCCCGGCGGATTTCACGGGGACGGAGCTGACAATCACCTTTGAGACCACCACCCCCCTGGGCGGCGGCCCGGTGACCAACAAGGCACAGATCGAGACCAAGAGCGACCATACCTTTGAGGCCTCGGCTACCGTGAACATCGGGCAGGGGGATTGGACCCTGAGCAAGGAGCTGTCCAGCAGCAGCAAGGGCCTGGCCAAATGGGATATCTCTGCCGCCAATGCAGCTGGCGAAAGCAGCTTTACCCTGGTGGAGACCCTCCAGGATGCTGTGAACGAAAGCGGCCAGACCCAGCTGGACACCCACTACGCCTACGCCGCAGAGCTGGAGAAGGCTTTGGAAAACGGCCTGACCCTGACCCTCCACGACGGTGGCACCATGAACTATGCTGATGCTAAGGCCGCCGGGGTCATTACCGTCACCTACTACAGCGGTGTCAACGGCACCGGCGGCACGGTGACTGCCAACGACCCCTCCACCTGGGTGCGGAGCTTTACCATCCAGATAAACAAGGCAGATGACAACCCGGTGCGGCGTGTGGAGGTAAAGGACCTCCCTACCCACGAGAATCAGAGCAATGTGCCCACCGGAGAGAAATGGACTTACAAAAACAGCGTCAGCATCCAAGGCAGCTCTCAGAGGGCTGAGGCAGAGGACACCTACCACAGTTACAAGAGCTTTGAAAAACGGGTGTCGGCGAACAGCGATCAGGACGAATCTGGTTACCAAAGCGGAGACCAGACCTACCAGTACAGTAAACTCGACGGCAATAACCTCCACTACCAGCTGGTGGTGCAGACCGCTGCCGAGGATGATGCCGACATCGTCATCACCGATACCCTGCCGGAAAACACTGAGTTCAAGACCGACTGGGTGACGATCGGCATGGACGAAGGGGCCCCGGATAAGGCTGACAAGTTGGAGGGTGCCACTGCCACTGTAGCCTACGAGGAAACCACCCGGAAGCTGACCATTACCATCCGCGGCTACAACCTGAGCAAGAACAAACAACACAAGTTCCGCATTCTGTACAAGGTGAGCGTGGACGACGATCCCCGCTGGAAGAACCCCTCGGTGGGCCAGGTGATCTACACCAACACGGCCCAGTGGGGCGAGCTGACCGAGACCCTCCACACCACGGTGGAAAAGCCTGTGGACCCCCTGAAAAAGACCGGACAGCTGGTGGATGGCAAAACCGACCGCATCGAGTACCAGGTGGTGGTGAACCCGGACCGGAAGGACCTGTCGGTGGGAGCCACCGAGGCCCCGACCATTGAGCTGTGGGACGACGTAAAGGCCCAGAACGGTGCCATTGTCCGGGGAGACCCGGAGTCTGTAAAGCTGTATTACTTCCAGTATGACGAAGCCAACAACGCCGTGACCCGAGGGAAAGAAGTGCCTCGCAACCTGTACCAGGTGCTGCCGGCAGATGACAATGGCTGGCTCCACATGGTGATCCCCAACAAGGCCGCCATGATCCTGGTGTACCAATGTGATGTAAAGCAGGGCAGTGCTGCCGCAGATTACAATGTGGACAACACCGTCAAGCTGGGCAATGAGTACTCCACCAAATCGGATTCCATCAAGTTTACCTATGTATCTGCCGCCACAGCCTCCACCGGACAGTTCCTGCTCCACAAGGTGGACGATTACTCCGGCGTGGCATTGCAGGGAGCAGAGTTTACCATCTGGCAGTATGATCCGAAAACCCAGACATGGCAGCGCTGGAGCGGCGGCGTAAACGGCACCGTCACCACCAACGAAAAGGGCCAGGTGAGCCTGACGGTGCTGGAAAACGGCAGCGAACAGACCCTGAAGCCGGACCTGCTGTATAAGATCGTGGAGACCAAAGCACCCCAGAACTACCAGATGGACAAGACCCCCCACTATGTGCTGTTCCACAAGAGCAACGAGACCCCCCAGACGGCCTTTGATACCGCTACGGGCAAGGAGACGGTGATGGATGGAGAAAAAATCATCCAGTTTGAAGATGTCCAGGTGGGCAGTGCCGCCCAGACCACCACGGCCCAGTATACCAACCGCTACAGCAACCTGACCGTCAGCAAGCTCTGGCTGGATGCCGATACCCGCCAGCCGGTGGAACCGGCGGTGGACAGCATCCACATCAAGGTCTGGCAGTACACCGACAATGACAAGGACAGAACGTTGTTTGCCGAAGCCGACCTGACCGCAGGTAACAACTGGACCTGGTCCGAGTCGGGGGACAAGCTGCCCCTGACGGACAAGAACGGCAATGCGTACCACTACCTGGTGGAGGAAACGACCACCGGCAACTGGAACGTGTACATCTCCAACAACGGCGTGCAGACCGGCAATATCACGGTGCAGAACTACGTTTACACCGGCTACGAGCTGCCGTCCACCGGCGGCATGGGCACGGCACCCTTCGGGGTGCTGGGCGGCGCACTGGCCGCTGCAGCAGCCCTGCTGCTGGTCCGCAAACGGAAACAGAACGAGGAGGAGTGAGCAGCCATGAAACAAAACAAAAACAACCGGTTTGCCGCTCTTCTGCTGGCGCTGTGCATGGCCGTGTGCTGTGCACTGCCCGCGCTGGCAGCCCCCGCGGCCAGCGCCAACATCGACCTGAGCCGCACCGGCAGCATGGACGTGACCCTGTACGACCACCAGAACGACGTCCCCCTGCGGGGCGGCGCACTCACCGTGTACAAGGTGGCGGACGTGGCCCGCACCAATGGCGACCTGCACTTTGTGTACACCGCCGACTTTACGGGCTGCGGCATCGCGCTGGGCGACCTGACGGACAGCACGCTGGCTTCCAGGCTGGAAGCCAAGCTGCCCGCCCGCGCCGCCGGCACCACCCATAAGATCAGCGAGCAGGGCATCGTCTCCTTTGACGCGCTGCCGCTGGGCCTGTACCTCGTGGTGCAGACCGAGAACTCCAAGGGCTACGAGGCCATCAATTCCTTCCTGGTGTCGCTGCCCATGGCGGACGAAAGCGGCTGGCTCTACACCGTGGACGCCACCCCCAAGGTGGGCGCGCCCACGCAGGAGGTGACCCCGCCCGAACCGGAAACTCCCAGCACGCCTTCGAAACCGGACAAACCGTCCGAGCCGGAGAAGCCCTCGGAGCCGGACAAGCCCACCCAGCCCGACAACCCGGACATGCCGGTCAATCCCAACGACCCCAACCGCCCGGTGTCGCCCGGTACGCCGGATAACCCGGTGAACCCTGGCAACCCGGACAACCCCGTGGCCCCCGGCAACCCGGATAACCCGGTGGCGCCGGGCCGCCCGGACGGCAATGCACTGCCCCAGAGCGGCCAGCTGAACTGGCCCATCCCGTTCATGGCCTGCAGCGGCGTGCTGCTGTTTGCCGTCGGCTGGGTGCTGGACCGGAAGGAGACGCTGGCATGAACACAAAGCAGAAGATCGGCCGCGCCTGCATGATCGTGGGCAGCCTGCTCATTCTGGGCGCGCTGGTCCTGCTGGGCTATAACCAGTGGGACGCCAACCGCGCCGACAAGGCTTCGCAGGACGCCCTGGGCAAGCTGGAAGAGACCCTGACCGAGACCATGGAGGACAAGACGAAGGACGAAGAGCCGGTGGTCCAGCCGGAGCTGGACCCGGAGCAGGAGATGACCGTCACCGACATCGACGGCTGGGGCTACATCGGCTATCTGTCCGTCCCGTCCATCGGGCTGGAACTGCCCGTGATGAGCGAGTGGAGCTACGCCGGCCTCAAGGTGGCCCCGGGCCGTTACAGCGGCTCCACCTACGCTGACAACATGGTGGTCTGCGCCCACAACTACGCCAAGCACTTCAGCCCCATCAAGTGGCTGGCCCTGGGCAGCGAGGTGTATTTTACCGACATGGACGGCCAGCGCTGGAGCTATGAGGTGTCCAACGTGGAGACCATCCAGCCCACCGACATCGACAAAATGATCACGGCCAGCGACGAGGACGCCTGGGACCTGACCCTGTTCACCTGCACCACCGGCGGCCGCGCCCGCTGCGCCGTGCGCTGCACCCGCACCGGTTACCCGGTCTTGGAGACCAGCGCGGCAGGGCGGATCACGGAGTAAGCAGGACGATTTGGAATTGCCTCCGCTTTGCTCTGGCAATATCAGCGGAAAATTATTTTTAAAGATATGCAATCCCGGAAAATCTGCGGATTTTCCGGGATTGTTTTTTCACGGAGGGGCGTTAAGGAAAGTGGCCTGTTCTCTGGAAGGCAAACGATTTAGAATGCCCTCCGCTTTGCTCTGGGCATAAATAGCAGAAAAATTATTTTAGATTTTGCAAATCCGGCAGGGCTGCGGCCCCGCCGGATTTGCTTTTTCACGGGAAGGGTCGTTACGGGAAGTGGCATCGGCTGCTGTTGGCCTGCGGCCAAAGCGCAGAAGGAGAACTCGCGTTTTGCGGAAAGGAATCCCGTAACGTCCCTCCCGGTGCGATGTCATTCCGGTATCAGATGCCACTCCCCGCCATGACCCCTCTGGTGAAAAGGCAACTCCGGAAAATCCGCAGATTTTCCGGAGTTGCAATAAAAAATAATATTTCCTCTAATTATGGCGCAGCGCACGCGGAGCCATTTTAAATCGTTCTGTTCCGGTTTCCCGCAAGCGTACAGGGAACTGTCGCGCCAGCGTCCACAAAAAAGCACCCGCCATGCGGATGCACAGCGGGTGCCTTGAAGGGCTCTGCGGGGGTGCTCAGTGGGTGGTGCCCATGTCCACAGCCAGGTCGGCGTCGTTCTTCACAACGGCCTCCACGGCCTTCTCCAGGCCGCGGGCGATCTGGTGCAGGTCCATGCTGGGGGTGCCCAGGGGCTTGTTGACCACCTGCTCCATGGCGTAAGGCACATGGATGAAGCCGCCCCGGATGTTGGGGTACTTCTTGTCGATGAGGTACAGCAGGGTGTACATCAGGTAGTTGCACACATAGGAGCCTGCAGTGTAGGACAGGGCGGAGGGGATGCCTGCATCCTTGATGCTCTGCACCATGGCCTTCACGGGCAGGGAAGTGAAGTAGGCGGTCTCGCCGTCCTCCTGGATGGTCACGTCGATGGGCTGATAACCGGCGTTGTCGGCGATGCGGCCGTCCATCAGGTTGATGGCCACCTTTTCCGGGGTGATGGCGGAGCGGCCGCCGGCCTGACCGATGCAGATGACCACATCGGGCTGGTTTGCCTGAATGGCAGCTTCCAGCACCTCACCGGCACGGATGAACTCGGTGGGCACTTCCTGCTTGACGATCTCGGCACCGGCGATGGTGTCGGGCAACAGCTTTACCGCCTCAAAAGCGGGGTTGACGGTCTCGCCGCCAAAGGGGTCGAAACCAGTGAGCAGAATCTTCATAGTAAAAAGCCTCGATTCTCAGATATAAATGGACGGCTCCAGAACGGTGAGCTGTCCGTGATCCATGATCATGCGGTTGTCCACATAGATGCAGGGAGCGTGGGTGACCAGATCGTAATGGCCGGAAGCATCCTGCACACCGCCCAGCGCAATGTTGCGCCCGAACCCGATATGGAAGGTGCCATAGGTGGATTCGTCCTCGATGTAGCAGTTGCCTGCACAGCGGGAGTGGGTGTTGAGCCCGATGCCGAACTCCGCCGCCACCACCATGTTCTCCGGGTCGTGGAAGCGGGCCAGAAACTCCTTGAGCCGCCTGCCGCTGGCATTGTCCTCGATCTCCACGATGCGGCCGCCGCGCAGCTCCACCCGCACGGGGCTGTCCACGATGCCGATATAGCCCATGGAGCCGTCCAGGATCAGGGTGCCGTTGGTGTCGCTCTCCACCGGTGCCACATACACTTCCACGCTGGCAGAGGAAAGGCCCTTGCCGTCGTGGCAGCAGCCGTTGAAGAAGCCGGGCACACGCCCCTCGATGTTGAAATCCAGGTTCGTGCCAAGCTCCGTGGTCACATGGATGTGTCGGGCGTTCTGGTAGCAGGCCATGATGATGCTGGCCATGATCCTGCTTTTGGGCAGGCTCATGTTCAGGAAGTCGTAGCTCAGCAGGGACTGCCCGTTGCTGGTGCTCAGCGGCAGCGACAAAAACCGGTTGCGGCGGGCAATGACCCGCTTGACGGCCCGTGTGGTGATGAGGGAATACTCGGCAGCACCGATCACGGCGTTGTAGGGGTCAAAGGCGTCCTCGCGGTCGTCGAAATACTGGCCCACCTGCTCGTGCAGGTCGTCCAGCATCAATACATCCGCCACGCTGCCCACCGCCTGTGCGGCTTGCTGCATGGCTGCCACCTCGACAGCATACTTCTGGCTGGATACGATCAAGATGCGTTCGCCTGCACGGAGCCGGACCCAGTCGCGAATAATGATATCGGCTCCGTGCTGAATTGCTTGTTCCATTGAATCACTCGATCTAACAAAAAAATCACTTCAGGAGGATCATCATCACGATCTGGACCACCATCATGATGATGGCGACAGGAACCTGATTCTTGATGACGCCCATGGGCTTCTTCATATCCAGCAGTGCCACGGGCACGGTGTTGAAGTTTGCAGCCATGGGGGTGCACAGGGTGCCGCAGAAGCCGCAGGTCAAAGCCAGCATGCCGATGACCACCGGGTTTGCGCCGTGGGCCAGCACGAACGGGTAGCCGATGCCCACGGTCATCACGGTGATGGCGGCGTAGGCGTTGCCCATGATCATGGTGAACAGCATCATGCCGATGGCGTACACCACGATACCGGCGTTCACATTGCCCTCGGGGATGATGTGGCTGACCAGGTCAGAGATCACATCGCCGACACCGGCAGCGGTGAAGACGGAGCCAAGGCAGGCCAGCAGCATGGGCAGCATGGACAGGGGGCCCACGGTGGACAGCATGCGCTCGGAATCGTTCAGGAAGGTGGAGGGCTTGTTGTCGCGGTTCATGATCATCAGCAGGATGATGGCCACGAGAACGCCCAGAGCCACGCCGTTCAGGGCGGACAGGCCGATGCCCATGCCGGTGATGGCGCAGATGACGGCCAGCATGCCGATGCTCAGGGTGGGGACAAAGATCTTCATGCCGATCTTCTCATAGGTAGCCTCAGTCTCGGCCTTGGTGGCAGCAGAGACAGCGCCCTTCTTGACCTTCTTGAGGATGGCGGGGATGCACATCACCACCACCAGGATGCCGCTCACCAGAGAGGGCAGCCAGCGGCCCAGGGCAAGCACGACGCCCAGCACGGCCCAGAAGATAAAGGTGCCCACGGGTTCCGGGTTCTCCTTATCCTTCAGGTTCTTCACACCGCAGTAGATGCACAGCAGACCGATGATAAAGTAGATGATCTCCATCACCTTGGTGGACAGGCTGTAATCAGCACTCATAAAAAAGCTCATTCTTCTGTCCTCCCTTACTTATAGTACTTCTGGATCATCTTGCGATCCTTGATCACATAGAATACGATGGCGACCACAGTGGCAATGATGCACACGGGGATCTCGATGGCAGCCAGCTGGGCCAGCTCCACCTCGATGCCCAGGCCGGCCAAAGTGCTCTGCACCAGCAGGCCGCCGGAGCCGCCCACGAACAGGACCTGACCGAAGAACCAGGTGATGTTTTCCATGCCGGCAGCCATGCCTTTCAGCTCCTCGACATGCTCCTCATTGGGCTCATGGCCCTGTGCCACAATGGCACCTTCGGCCATGGGCATGATGACGGGGCGCACGAAACCGGCCACGCCGCCAAAGCCCACGTTGAAGGCTGCAAAGATCGAGCGCATCACGCCGTAGATGCCGATGACCAGGCCGGAGGTGGCACCCTTGAACTTGCCGATCAGGGCAGCGGCTGCTTCACGCAGGCCGTTGCGCTCCAGCGTGCCGGTGACCAGCATCACGATGATGAAGATGGCCATGCTGCGGTTTGCCACAAAGGTGCTGCCCAGCGTTTCCAGCAGGGTGACCGGGCCCAGACCGCCAACCAGTGCAGTCACAACGGCTGCCACCAGAATGACCAGAATGGAGTCCAGCTTCAGTGCAAAGCCAGCGATGACGATGACAATGCCGAGTAGTTTTAGTAGTTCCATAATTGCCTTCCTTTATACTTATATTTTCCCGGCATCGTACCGCGCCCCGGCAGCCTGTGGGTCAGAGGGCCGCAGGGGAAAAGCCGTGTGCCGAAAAGACGAGAAGGGGGAAGAGCCTGCTCAGAGGCGGACGAAAGCCGCCAGCAGAGCCGAGAATGCGGCCGCCGTGATCCACAGCGGGACAAGGCGGCGGCGCAGGTGGGCGGCGATGTCGCACTGCTCCAGCACACCGGAGGCCTTGAGGGGCACCACGGTGGTGGAAGCGGGCACGGCGGCCTCGCTGCCATAGGGATTTGAAGAGGTGAACTCGCCGGTGCCGTCCTTGGCCGGGCAGGCGTACACGCCGTACCAGGAAGCCAGGATGCCGCCCTTCCCGGCGGCGGCCTTCTGCACCCGTACCCGCTGCACGGTCAGTGCCTCGGCCCTGCGCTCCTCCACCATCAGGTTGACGCGCATCATGTTCACAAGGTTCAGCACCGAGGACACGGCGATGAGCAGATCAAAGACCAGTACCAGAATGAGCAGCGGGTGCATGGGCAGTTCCCTCCAAAAGCGGTGCCGCAGCCCGCAGGCGGTGCAGCACCTTATAAAGTTAAGTTCATTATATCATAAAACCATCACAAAAGTAAATGAATCGCCCCAGATTTGCGTTTGCAAAGAAAAATAAAAAATCCCCCGTTTCCCGGAGGAAACAGGGGAGGGGACTGCCTTGCGGCAGCAATTACTTGTTCTGGATGTACTCGTGGATGGCCTTGGCGGCAGCCTTGCCGGCACCCATGGCCTTGATGACGGTAGCGGCACCGGTCACGGCATCGCCGCCGGCGTACACGCCGTCACGGCTGGTCTTGCCGTCGTCGCCGTCGGTGACGATGCAGCCGTGCTTGTTGGTCTCCAGGCCCGGGGTGGTGGAGCGGATCAGCGGGTTGGGGCTGGTGCCCAGGCTCATGATCACGGTGTCCACGTCCAGCTCAAACTCGCTGCCCTTCTTCTCGATGGGGCGGCGGCGGCCGGAAGCATCGGGCTCGCCCAGCTCCATCTCCACGCAGGTGATGGACTTGACGAAGCCTTCGTCGTTGGCGTGGATCTCCACGGGGTTGCACAGGGTCTTGAAGATGATGCCCTCTTCCTCGGCGTGCTCCACCTCTTCCTTACGGGCGGGCAGCTCGGCCATGCCGCGGCGGTAGACGATGTACACGGTCTCGGCACCCAGACGCATGGCGCTGCGGGCAGCATCCATGGCCACGTTGCCGCCGCCCACGACGGCCACCTTCTTGCCGGTGCGGATGGGGGTCTTGCTGGTGGGCAGGTAAGCCTTCATCAGGTTGGA
>OGGC01001830.1_pt1 | contig 13030 bp, 15 predicted proteins | sample 1571181 | NCBI WGS metagenome assembly OGGC01 (sample SAMEA2581930, study PRJEB24529) | metagenome | biome: Human gut stool | place: China | collected 2011 | reverse complement strand
TTCCTTGTCGCCCTTTTTGATCCGCTGCGCCAGATCTACCTCTTCCTCTACGGTAATCAAATCCTCTTTGCCAATCTCCTGCAGGTATTTATCCAGCGATGCGCTTTCGCGATTGGTAATGGATTTGGTAATTTTTAATTGTCTCATCGTATAGTTCTCTTGTTGATACCTAACTAAACTTTTATGAAACGTTGCAGCGCTCCGTGAAAGAGCCTGCAACGTTTCTCAAGTAACAACGGGGAAAGTTTCTCCGCCTATTTCGGCATGATCAGCAACCGGTCGCGCGTGCCGTCCGGGTTGATCCATTCGATCGATTCGATTGCCGACGTAATGCGGTTCAGGTCGTTTACCGAACTGATGGTCGAGTTGTTGATCCGCGTGATGACCGATCCTCTGCGGATGCCCGCCTTGTCGAGCAATCCTCCTTCGTGAACGCCTGTCACTACCGCACCTCCTTTGATCTTAAGCGATTTCAGCGCTTTTTCCGACACTTCGGCGAACTCGCCGTTCAGCGCATCGTAGGCCGAAACTTGGTCTTTGGTGATCACGTCGGTGTTACCAGTCTTATTACGCAAGACCACTTCGATTTGTTTCACGTCCGAGCCTCTTTTTACGCTTACCGTGATCTTATCGTTCGGTCGGTGCTTGGCGATCTCGATGAGCAGGCTGCCGGTGGTCAGGTCCTGATTGTAAAACCGGTAGCTGAACAGCACCGGGCGGGTGAAGCCGGGGTACATGCCCTCCATGGCCCGCTCCCACGCCGCCGCAACCCGCAGGTTCTGCCGCCAGTCCGGCAGCTGAACGGTGGTGCCGTTGTCGCACCCGCAGATGATCATCACCTGGGCGGCCTGCCGCCCGTCTACGGTGCACACCGGGGCCATCCGGGAGCCGTTCTCGGTCTCAATGGCGTCGCGGTGCACATCCAGCACCACCTTGATGCTGGGGTACTGCGCCAGATACTGCTGCACCACGGTCCGGCTGTTGGCATAGCTGCCGGTGTAGCTGGGGTAGTCGTTCAGAGTCTCGTCGTGCAGAGTGTGGATGCCCGCCGCGTTGAGAGTGTCGGCCACCACCCGGCCCACCGCGCACATGTTGATGCTGCGGTCGGTGCTGCGGGCCCCGTCGCCGGGGGTGAACCACAGCCCGGCCGACAGGCGGTAGTCCTCGGTGGCGTGGGTGTGCATCACCAGCACCTGCGGGTCGGGGCTGTCCTTTTCAATGGCAAAGGGCAGCGGGTTTTCGATCTCGGCGGCAAGGTCCGCCGCCGTCTGCCGGGTGTTGTTCTTGATGCTGCCCGCCCCGCAGGCAATGTACTTTTCGCCGCCGCCCTGCGGGTACTGCTTTTCGATGACCGCTCCCGCATCCGCCGGGCGGGCGTCCTCCGGCTGCAGGGCCACCAGATAATCCTCAATGCCGCCGGTCAGCGCCTGCACGGCTTCCGGCACCGCCGAGGAAGCGGGCGGGGCCTGCTCTTCGGCGGCGGGCTCCGGCTCCGGGTCGGATGTCTCGCTTTGCAGGTTCCGCTGCCCCCACCACAAAGCCGTCTGCACCGCCGGGAAGGGTGCCGCCACCACCGCCGCCAAGGTCAGAGCGGCGCTGCGGCCCAGCACACACAGCGCCAGAAACAGGGCGGCGGCTTCCAGAAAAGCGCCCCAGTGGGCCTGCTGCCGCTGGGGCAGCGGTGTGCGGCTGCGCATGACTGATCCCCCCTTCCCGGAATCCCGTTCTTATTTTATATGCGGTCAGCCCGTCAGCCAGCACAGCTGCGCCACGCTGAGGCGGGGCTGCAGGGCCCGGTTCAGGATGCCCGCCAGCAGCGCCGACCCGTGAGCGATGACGCTGTCCAGCGCACGGGGCGTGAGCACCAGGTCTGCCCCCTCGTCGGCGTCCATCAGGGTGGGGATGCCCGCCGCGATCACCGGTACGCCCAGGGCTGCGGCGTCCAGATGCCGGGCGTGTCGGGCATCCGCCGGGTGCAGGCCTGTGTCGGAAAACTGGATGGTGCGGCCCAGCCGGGCAGCCTCCGCACTGCAAAGGCTGTCCACACAGATCAGGGCTGCGGGCCGCACTGCATCGACCATGGCCGCCGCCAGCTGCCGCAGGGTCAGCCCGGTGTCCCCGGACACGCCGGGGGCCAGTGCCGCCACCGGCCGGATGCCCCGCACCGGCAGGGTATGCTGCGGCCCCATGGTGACCAGGATCTTCTGGGCTGTGCGGGGGCCAAGAGCGTCCGCCGTCACCCGCCGGTTGCCGATGCCCAGCACCAGCACCGGGCCTTCCGGCGGCAGCAGGGCCCGCAGCTCGGCTGCCCCGGTCTCGATCACATCCGTGTCCCGCTCGTCCAGGACGCTGACGCTGGGCATCTCCAGCGTGACGTACCGCCCCCGGGGCCTTGCCAGCCCCTCCCGCGCGATCTCCACCCGGGTGACCGTGACCCCGCCGCGCTTCGCTGTGGCCAGCCGCACCCCGGCGGGCAGCTCTGTCTCCGGGCCGCGGAACAGCTCGTCGGCCATATCTGTCGTGCGCATTTTCCCACACTCCCGTCTGTCCGGGGCCTGCAGACCCCTGTTTTTCGTGCAAAGTATGGGAAAATTGAAACTTTTCCAAACAAAAATCAAAAAAACGCTTGCGTTGGTACGGCAAATATGGTATCATAAGGTGCGCTGTTATAGGTAGCCAAGGAGGTGGAACGAATGCCTAACATCAAATCTCAGAAGGACCGCGTCGTGCAGGCTGCTGCAGAGCAGGCTCACAACAAGGCCATTAAGACCAACCTGAAAACAGTCGTCAAGAAGGCAGACGCTGCCATCGATGCGAATGCCGCTGACAAGGACGCAACCGTCCTGGCTGCTGTTTCCGCGATCGACAAGGCTCGCGCTAAGGGTGTCATCAAAAAGAACACCGCTAGCCGCAAGATCAGCCGTATGGCAAAGCGTGCTAACAAGAACGCTTGATCGCAGTTTGATTGACGAACAAAACCTCTGTACCGGAGCGCCCGGTACAGGGGTTTTTGTTTTTTACGCCACCGGCTCCGGCAGGTCCAGCAGGGTGGCTGGGTCCAGTGTCCGGGGCGGTTCCAGCAGCCGTTCCGGCGGCAGCGGCAGGGGCGGTTCCGCCCACACGCCCCACACAAACCAGGCCGTGGGCACCGCCGCCGCAAGACCCAGCGCAGGCAGCGCCAGCCCCGGCATCGTGCACACCCGGCTGCCAGGCAGCATTGCCGCCGCCGTGCACAGCAGCTGTGCTGCAAAAAGCTCCCACAAAAGGGTCGTCCAGCGGTGTTTCATCGTTCATCGCCTCCTGTTTTCCACATTCTAGCGCAGAGCTGTTGAAAAACAAGGCGAAGAGTGGCAAGCCAACCGATTTTCCGCACCCAGGCTGAACTGTCAGCCGGGGCGTTTTTCGGTCTCATGGCGCATCGCGCCGGTCAGAAACACCGCCGACACGGCACCGGTCCCCAGCAGCACCCCTGCCGGACAGGCGGAAAACACATCGAACAGTACCCCGTACACGGCCTGCCCTACCGGCTGGGTCAGGCTGGCCAGCGCCATTGTACAGCCGGTCACCCGGCCCAGCTGTGCCTGCGGCAGCACCGTCTGCAGCCGGGCAAAGAACCACACATTGAACCGCATGGCGGCGGCCATCACCCCAAAGCCGCACAGGGCCACCCCGCCGCAGGCAAGCGGTGGTACCCAGAGCACGACGCCCATGGCGGCGCACAGCCCGGCAATGCCCAGCAGAAGCCCCAGGGCCTGCCGGTCGGACAGTGGGTGTCGGCTGCGGCCTGCCAGCGCTCCGCCTGCAAGGCCGCCCACGCTCAGCACGGCCTGAACGGCCCCCAGCACGACATCGCTCTGCCCCAGGTACTGCACGATCACCACCGGGATGCCCACTACCACCGCCGGGATCTCCACAAGGTTCACCAACGCCATGATGCCCGCCAGTCGCAGCAATTCCGGCCGGCTGTGGTACAGATAAGTAAGGCTCTCCCGCAGGTCTGCCGCAAAATCCGGTTTTCCTTGCGTGCGTGGCTGCGGCCGGTCGCCGGGGATGCGGATCTGCCACTCCAACAGAGCGGAAGCGGCAAAGCAGGCCCCACACAGCACCAGCAGGGGCCCCAGCCCCATCACACCCAACAGCGCACTGCCCAGCAAGGGCCCCAGCAGCTCATCCAGCGTATCGACCAATTGGATCACCGCATTGCCCTGCACAAGGCGGTCTCCCGCCAGCAGCAACGGCAGGCTGGCCCGCACCACCGGCTGATACAGCCCCTGCAGCGCATAAAGCGCACAGAGTGCCGCCGGTGCCCACAGAACTATCGGCAGGTTGTCGGCGGAGGCTGCAGCACCCAATGCAAGCCCGGCGGCAGCAAGGTCCAGCACCACCATGAGCCGCGCCTTGCGGCAGCGGTCAGCCAGAACGCCTCCGGCCAGTGTCCCGGCCAGCGCTGGAAGCAGTGCCAGCGCAGTCGCCGCACCGTACACCGCTGCCGAACCGGTCTGTCGCAGCAGGATCAGCGGCAGCACGAACCGCAGCGCCGCATTGCCGAACAGTGAAATGATCTGCCCCAATACCACCTGTACAAATGGTCCCATCGTATCATCCTTTCTTTTCCATTTACAGACCATTAGTCTGTAAAATTGTCTGAAAAAGGCGGAGCTTTCTCCGCCGACTCTTTTTCTGTTATTTCTCCGGGCACAGTTCTTCCAGCTGAAGGGCCTGTTCCTCCGTGAGCAGGTCCAGCCCCAGCGCCCTTGTCATCTGCTGAAAGACCCGGTTGCGTGCTCTCTGCTGCGTGCGAGTCGTAGGGCGGCTCTGGGGCGGCAGCCACAGATCGGCCAGAAAGAACAGCGCACCGGCCAGTGCATCGGGGTCTCCGGTATGGATGCTGCCATCGGCCACGCCCTGCCGGACAAGGGGTGCAATGCACTCCGGCACCAGACGTTCCTCGATGCTCTGCCACTCCAGTACCAGAAAATACGGGTCATCGGTCAGGTGCGGCAAAGTGCGGCCCATGCGCTGCTGCCGGTCTCCCGCAAAGGACATCGCAAACACTGCCTGCAGCTTCTGCAGGCCGGTCAGACCCGCTGCTTCCCGGATGCGGCGCAGCGGCTCCCACATCTCATCCCCCATGCGGTCGCCCACCTTCCGGGCGATCTCCTCCTTGGAGCGGAAATGATGGTACACCGCCCCCTTGGAAAGTCCCGTGGCGTCGATGATGTCCTGCAAAGTGGTGCTCTGGTAGCCCTTTTCCGCAAAGAGCGCGGCGGCGGCATCCAGGATCTTTTCCACCGTCTGTTCCGGATATTTGTTGCGCGGCATCTGCTCGTCCTCCTTTACAGACCGCCGGTCTGTATCTTCAGCATACACCCGCCGCGCCGTCCTGTCAAGCCGTTTTTTCAGTTCTGGTCGTGGCTCTTGCCCACCCAGGAGCACACCACGCCGCACACAAGGCTGGTGGTAATGCCGGCCGCAGCGGCAGTGAGCCCGCCAGTGAGGATGCCCACGGCTCCCTCTTCCTCCAGTGCGGTGCGCACCCCTTTTGCCAGCAGGTGGCCGAAGCCCAGCAGCGGCACTGTGGCCCCGCAGCCTGCAAACTCGGCCAGCGGGGCATACCACCCGATGGCCGACAGCACCACCCCGGCCACCACATAACCCGTGAGGATGCGGGCCGGGGTCAGGCCGGTGAGGTCGATGAGCAGCTGACCCACCACACAGATGCCGCCGCCCACACAGAACGCCCAGAAATAGTTCATGCTCCGCTCTCCTTCTCCGGCGCGCGCAGCTCCACAAGGTGCGCCACCGCCGGGATGCTCTCCTTCTGCAGAAAAGTGGTCTGACTCATCAGGGCACCGGTGGCCACGAACAGCACCCGCTTCTGGCTGCGGCGCAGCAGGCGGGGCAGAATGTGCCCGCACAGCACCGCGGCACAGCAGCCCGGCCCGGAACCGCCGCTTTTCACCTGCTGTTCCGCAGCGTCGAACAGGATGCAGCCGCAATCCACATGGTTCTTCACCAGCAGGCCCTCGGCCGCCAGCAGCTCCCGCAGCAGGCTGCTGCCCACCTGCCCCAGGTCCCCGGTGTAGATGCAGTCGAATTCCTGCGGCTCGGTGTGGGTGTCGGCAAAATAATGCAGCAGGGTGGACGCGGCTGCCGGGGCCATGGCCGCGCCCATGTTGTTGATGTCCCTGACCTGATAATCCTGCACACGGCCGAAGGTGGCCGCCGCTATCGGCACTCCCGGCCCGGCAGGCTGCAGCAGGCAGCAGCCTGCCGCCGTTACGGTCCACTGGGCGGTGGGGGTGCGTACAGCGCCGTAGCTCAGCGGGGTGCGGAACTGCCGCTCGGCGGCACAGAAATGGCTGGACGCCATGGCCAGCAGGTGCTCCGCCGCCCCGGAGGCGCACAGCGCAGCCCCCAGACCCAGTGTTTCCGCCATGGTACTGCAGGCCCCGAACACCCCGGCAAAGGGTACACCCAACTCCCGCATGGCATAACCGGAGGCCGTACACTGGGCCTGCAAGTCCCCTGCCAGCACCAGCCGGACCTTTTCTTCGGGCAGCTGCGCCTTCTGCAGGCAGAGCCGGGCCGCCCGCAGCTGCAGGTATTTTTCCGCCGCCTCCCAGCTGCTCTGGCCGAACCGGTTGTCACTGCTCAGCTCATCAAAGGCTGCAGCCAGCGGGCCTTCCCCCTCTTTTTTGCCGCCCACCGCCGCCTGCGCAGCGATCACGGGCGGCGTGCGGAACAGCAGTGTGTCGCCGCATCGTTGTGTCATGAACAAAATTTCTCCTTTCCGGCAAAAAATCCACCGGGTTGTGCTATACTATAGAGAGCCGCTCTGCAATCTGCGGCCCGGCTGCATCGTATTATACAGGGAGCAGCCCTTTCAGCCACAGCACCGCGCCATACACCACCGCCGCCAGCGTGCCGTATACGATGACCGGCCCGGCGATGGTGAACATCTTGGCTCCGGTGCCCAGCACCCGCCCTTCCGCTTTGAACTCGATGGCCGCACTGACCACCGCATTGGCAAAGCCGGTGATGGGCACCAGCGACCCGGCCCCGGCCCGGGCGGCCAGCTTCTGGTACCAGCCCAGCGTGGTGAGCACCGCCGAAAGTGCGATCAGGCTGCAGCTGGTCAAGGTCCCGGCCAGCTCGGTTTCTATTCCGGCGGCCAAAAACCGCTGCCGCAGCACCTCGCCCAGCAGGCAGATACCGCCGCCCACGCAAAAGGCCCACGCGATGTCGGCCAGCAGGGGCGAATGCGGCCCTGTGCGCCGCACCCGGCGCGCATATTCCTGTGCTGTCATCTTCATTGTGCTCCCCTCCGGGCATAGCTTGCCCCGGCAGGCCGCACGTTATCCGTTTTTGGAAAGAAGGTTTGCTGTTATGCGTTCTTCCACTTCTTCCCGGCCTTCCCCCAGCGCACATCCCGCACCCCGCCGCAGACGCCGCCATGGCCGCCGCCTGTTCTGCCTGACCGTGCTGGCCTGCTGTGTGGCCGGATGCATCGCCTTTGCGCTCAGTCAGGAGCCGCAGGCCGCCGCATCGTCTGCCGCATCGCAGCCCGCGGCCAGCAGCTCGGACGCAGAAAACGGCATGCCGACCGCCGCTCAGGCGCAGGCCCTGCTGAATGACCCCCGCATGGTGCTGGTGAACCACACCCACAAGCTGGCGGACGGCTACACCATCACCACCAAAAAATGCGGTTCTTCCACCGCCATCAACAAGGACCTGCAGACCGAGGCCGCCGATGCCTTTTTTGCCATGCAGGCTGCCGCTGCGAAGGACGGTGTGGACATCCGGATGCAGAGCGGCTACCGCAGTGTGGACTACCAGACCAGGCTTTACAACAACAAGACCCAGTATTACCGCGACCAGGGCTGCAGCGAAGCCGACGCCCGGGCCAAAGCGGCCACCATCGTGAACCCGCCGGGCTACTCCGAGCACGCCACCGGCCTTGCCGCCGACCTGAACACCCCGGAGCACACCAGCCTGGACGAGGGCTTTGAGAATACCGCTGCCTTCCGCTGGCTGTGCCAGCACGCGGTGGAGTACGGCTTTATCCTGCGCTACCCCAAGGAGGCCGAAGCCGTCACCGAGATCACCTACGAGCCGTGGCACTGGCGCTATGTGGGGCCGGAAAACGCCGCCCTTATCAGCCAGAGCGGCCTGTGCTTTGAGGATGCCATTGCCGTTTTGCAGAAGCTGGCCGCCGGGCAGTCCGTCACCGGTTAAGAATGTGTAAAACCCGCCGGCAAAAGGGTGCCTGCGCGTTGCATTTTGCCCCCCGATATGGTAAGATAATACTGTTCTGCCCGGTGTTCGCATACACACCCGCAGCCGAACGAATGATTTCAACAAAAGAAGGAATAATTTATGATAAACCGCACAAAAATTGCATCTCTGGCTGTCTGCGCCATCCTGTCTGCCGCTGTGCTGACCGGCTGCGGCGGCTCCTCCGCTTCTTCCTCCACGGCTTCTTCCGCCGCCCCGGCTGCTTCTTCGCAGGCAGCTTCCAGCGTCGTGAGCTCCGCCGCTGCCGAAGAGAACGGTGCATCCGATCTGGACGGCATCTACAACGCCCTGCTGCAGGCAGACCCCATCTCCAACCAGTTTGAGATCGCCGCCATGAACATTGAGTACGACTTCGGTCTGCAGGCCGAGGACGTGGTGAGCTACAAGGGCGTGAAGAGCAACGACAACGGCGACGCCGGCCTGGTGCTGGTGATCGAAGCTGCCGACGGCAAGGCCGAGGACATTGCCAACCAGCTGACCGCCTACCAGCAGGACCAGGTGGCTTTCTACGGCAACTACGCCGAGTTTGCCCAGGCACAGAGCAACGTGGAGAACGCTGTCATTGCCTTCAAGGACAACCGCGTGGTCATGGCCATCGCTTCCAACGAGTGCACTGTCGATCTGGACAGCGCCGTGGACAGCGCACTGAACAGCTGATCTGATCTTATCCGAGCCGGTGCCACTGCGGCATCGGCTTTTTTTGAGCAAGCACAAAGGAGGCTGACGCTTTGGTTTTCAGCACCATTATTTTCCTGTTCCGCTTTTTGCCCATCACGCTGGCGCTGTACTACCTTGCGCCCGCAAAGCTCAAGAACACCGTGCTGTTCCTCTGCAGCCTTGTGTTTTACTGCTGGGGCGAGGTCCGTTTTTTCCCGGTCATGGTGGCCCTCATCCTCATCAACTATGTCTGCGGCCTTGCCATTGAGCATTTTGACGCAAAGCCCGCCCTGCGCAAAGTCTTTCTGCTCATCGCCCTCATCGGCAGCCTGGGCATGCTGTTCTACTTCAAGTATGCAAACTTCGTGCTGCGCAGCGCCAATGCCCTGCTGGGCACGGCCTTTGCCCAGATCCAGGGCATCGGCACCCTGCCGCTGGGCATCAGCTTCTACACCTTCCAGACCCTGTCCTACTCCATTGATGTCTACCGCCGGGATGTGAAGGCCGAGCGCAACATCATCGACTTTGGTGCCTATGTGGTCATGTTCCCGCAGCTCATTGCGGGCCCCATCGTGAAATACCGCGATGTATCGAATCAGCTGCACGTCTACAAGCACCGCTACACCCTGTCGCAGATCGAAGAGGGCATGACCCTGTTCACCTTCGGTCTGGCCAAGAAGGTGCTGCTGGCAGACGCCATCGGTGCCTTGTGGACCGACATCATCGGCGTGGCCGACAGCCCTTCCACCACCTTTGTGGGGCTGGCCAACGCCTCCACCCCGCTGGTGTGGCTGGGCATCATCGCCTACAGCCTGCAGCTGTACTTCGACTTCTCCGGCTATTCCATGATGGGCATCGGCATGGGCAAAATGCTGGGCTTCGACTTCCCGGCAAACTTCAATTACCCGTATATCTCTGCTTCCATCACCGAGTTCTGGCGTCGCTGGCACATGACCCTGTCCGGCTGGTTCCGGGAGTATGTGTATATCCCGCTGGGCGGCAACCGCAAGGGCCTGAAGCGGCAGATCCTAAACCTGTTCATTGTGGAGCTGCTCACCGGCATCTGGCATGGTGCCAACTGGAACTTCATCTGCTGGGGCCTGTACTACTTTGTGCTGCTGGCCATCGAAAAGCTGTTCCTGCTGCCCCACCTCAAAAAGGGCAAAGTGTGGCCCCACTTCTACACCCTGTTCCTCGTGGTGGTGGGCTGGGCCATGTTCGTGGGCAACGACACCGGCGTGAGCTTCGGGCTGCTGTTCCAGAAGCTGTTCATCCCGTCCGGCGGCGTATCCCCGCTGTATTTCCTGCGCAACTACGGCGTCCTGCTCATCGTCAGTGTGATCTGCTGCACCCCGCTGATCGAAAAGATCTGGAACACCCTGCGGCGCAATGTCATCACCCGCTGCGCCACCATCCTGTTGCTGCTGGTGGTCTCCACTGCCTATGTGGTGGGCAGCACCAACAGCCCGTTCCTGTACTTCAACTTCTGAGGGAGGTGTGACTCATGGACAAGCATGCAAAAAGATTTTCCCTGCTGCACTACCCGGTGCTGATCGTGTTCACCCTGTTCTTCGTTGGGCTGTTCGCACTGGATCTGATCACCCCGGACCGGGCCTACAGTGAGCTGGAGAATACCACCCTCAGCCAGCGCCCGGCCCTCACGCAGCTCTCGGCCAAGGGGCTGAACAGCTACTTTACCGCCTACACCAAGTACGTCAAGGATCAGGTATTCGGCCGCGACCAGTGGATCAGCCTGCAGAGCATGGTGGAGACCACCCTGCTGCAGAAAGAGCAGAACGGCGGCATCCTGCTGGGCAGGGAGCACATGATGTTCCCCCGCACCTTCGGGCTGCTCTCCAGCGAGGAGCGCACCCTGCCCAAGAATACTTCTGCGGTGGAATCCCTCTGTCAGCGATACCCCGGCAAGGTGAATGTACTGCTGGCCCCGGCTGCATCGGACATCTACCCGGAGAACGTACCTGCCAACGCGCCCCTGCTGGACGAGAACACTTATCTTGATCCGCTCAGCGCTGCCGTGCAGGCCGCCGGAGGCCGCTTTGTGGACGTGCGCGGCACCCTGACCGACCACAAGGGCGAATATCTCTATTACCGCACCGACCACCACTGGACGAGCCTGGGCGCTTATTACGCCTACCAGCAGCTGTGCGATGCGCTGGGTCTTACACCCTTTGACACCGCCGCCCACACGGCCCTGACCGCCGATCGTTTCTACGGCACCCACTACTCCAAGGCCCGCACCTGGAACGCCGTGCCGGACACCATCACCTGGTACGACCTGCCCAACCAGCTGACCATCTACAACGTGACGGCCGCCGGGCAGCCCACAGACGGCGAGACCACCGGCCTGTACGATACCGACAAGCTCACCGTCTACGACAAGTACGCCATGTTCCTGCACGGCAACAACGGCCTGAGCCGGGTGCAGGGCGACGGCACCGGAAAGATCCTTGTCATCAAGGACAGCTACGCCAACTGTTTCGTGCCCTATCTCACCGCCAATTACGCCGACATCGATGTGGTGGACTTCCGCAACTACAACTTTGGTCTGGACCAGCTGATCGCCGACAACGATTATGAGCAGATCCTGGTGCTGTACAGCTTTGACAGCTTCAAGAGCGACCCCTATCTCTACCGCGCCGGTGTGACCGGCTGAGCGTTTTCCCGGTTTGTTCTGCCTGTGCCGCGTGCTTTTTGGCCGTGGCACAGGCATTTTTGCATTTTGTCAGATTATTGCAGGCTATTTTCACAATCTTTTCCAGTTTTTTTCATACGCCTTTCCGATTTTTGCACATTCTACCCAGAACCCCCTTGCAAAAAACAAACACCTGTTGTAAAATGAGGGTAGCGAGAGGGTCTCTCTCCATCCGAACCATTGAGGGAAACGAAGCGGCCCGTCAATGCGGACGGTGCGCTTCTTCAAAGGAGTGTGTGATACCATGAAACAAGATCTGCATCTGCCTGCTGATTATGCAGTGCTGTCCGATAACGAAATGACCTACACCCAGGGCGGCGGCGTGATCTCCACCCTGCTGGGCCTGTATAGTACCGGTGCCACCATCGTTGGCACGGGCGTGCTGGCTGCCAGCTACGCCTGGGGCATCCAGCAGACCCGTGACTGGCTCAAGCAGCCGGGCAACAAGGAGGGCAACATCTTCACGGTCTATGGCCGCGCCCTGGATGCGCTGAGCGCCGATATGAAGAAATCCTCCAGCAACTTCCTGCGCGACGGCGTGTCGGCCGTCACGGTGTGCGCACTGGCTCCCGTGAGCTTGGTGCTGATCCTGCGCAAGTAAGTGCCCTTGCCTCCCGACGATGCAGTGCACAACAGGTGCACTGATGAAATATGTTTTGTGTAAAAGGAGTGTTACTATGGAAAAGACCATGATGCTTCCCGCAATGTACAATGTTCTGTCGCAGGAAGAGATGACCTACACCGAAGGCGGCGCTACCATGACCCAGGCTCTGCTGGCTGCTCTGCTGCCTCCCTACGGCTGGTACAAGGCAAGCACGGAGATCCGTGATTACCGCAAGAAGAACCCCAACACCTGGCTGGACACCGGTCTGGACGCCTTTGTGGCAGGCTGTGAGAAGAGCGTGACCAACGCCATCTACGGCATCGGCTGCGCTTACAACTTTGTGGCCATCAACATTGCCACCAGCGGCATCGGCCTGATCCCGGCAGCTTACATCATCTTCAAGAAGTAATTTGCCCGGAGATACCAAAGATCCACTGTGAGGGGGCTTCCCAATGGGAAGCCCCCTCGCTTTTTGTTTTGCGGCAGCAAAAAAGGCGGCGGCACCGTTCCGATGCCGCCGCCTTTGGCGTAAGTTTATGCGTTGAACATATCCTTCAGCTTTTTGAAGAAGCCCTTGCGCTTTTCGTAGTTCTCTTCTTTCAGGGTGCCCTCAAATTTCTTCAGGGCCTCACGCTGGGTCTTGTTCAGCTTTTTGGGGATCTCCACCTCGCACTTGACGTACATGTCGCCGCGGCCGCGGCCGTTCAGGTACTGGATGCCCTTGCCGCGCAGGCGGAAGGTGGTGCCGCTCTGGGTGC
>OGGC01001824.1_pt1 | contig 13102 bp, 7 predicted proteins | sample 1571181 | NCBI WGS metagenome assembly OGGC01 (sample SAMEA2581930, study PRJEB24529) | metagenome | biome: Human gut stool | place: China | collected 2011 | reverse complement strand
GAATAAATCAATGGTACGAGCCTCGCCTATGCGAATAGACATTTTGGGGTCATTGAACACACCGGGGAACTGATAGCAAAGAATTTTCTCAAAATTATCAAACAGATTCAGGTCGCGAATTATCTCTTCAACCGGACGTGGATACAAAGAATTGTCTGGATTAAAGAGGAATACTTCCAAATCAAACCAGAAATGAGCGTTTGCATCATCACATGCCTTTTGCAACATATCAGCAGCCTGCTTACCTGTCAAATCACCTTCCGGCATACGAGCAAAGCCAAATGGGCATAAAATGTCCAGATAGTTTAAAAGTTCCGGATAAGTATCCATACCATTAGGTACTTCAAAACTGTTGGTTGCCAACATCACCGGTTTACCCGGAGCAAAGCTGTTACAATAAGCCTTAAACTCCTTAAAGAAATTCACGATATCATCTTTTCTCTTTTTACGTATTTCGGGCAGTTGTTCCCAATTATCTAAACCGCCTCCACTTTCTTCAGACACATAAAAAGCATAAAAAGATTCGTGATGTCCATACATGTCCCAAAGTTCTTTGGCCACACGTTTATGCCACTCCAAAGATTCGGGAGTAAAATCGAACCAAGCAAACATACCCACGCCCATCAACACGTTCATACCTTGTTTATCAGCCTCGGATAGAATAGCTTCTATTGGGTCTTTAGCCGCAATATCCATGCGTCCGGGATATAACTTAGATGGATAAAAAGCCTTCCCTTGGTAATTATCTACATTTGTAGAATGCTTACCCACATATTGTTCATTACGGAAAACTTCTTGAATAACCATCATATTCATATCCAACTTATTCATTGAACGAACCAATTCGCGCCATTGATTATCGGTCATCTTCTTAATATCCTGATTCCAATGCTTTCCTTCAGTTTCACTCCAATGATAAATACCCGCCATGCCCCAGATATTTGCTGTATGGAACGAATGTCCGACTGAATAACTTCGATTGAATTTACTTTCCGATATACGTTACCGCTTTCGGTAACCTTCAAGATCACCTTATGCTTTCCAACCTTATCCGCTGTAGGAATCACCACCTTCACCACATCCGATTTACCGGCAGCAATGTTCAACATGGTATCACAGAGCAGAGCAGATGCTTTTTCCTTCCCCCAATATAAAGAAACCTGATAAGTCTGTTCTACAGAGCTCTTATTTACAATTCCTCCACGAATATCTAACTTGACTTTATTCGTAATCTTTCCAGGTGGAATCAAGATCAAATCTATTAAGTCACCAGCTTGCACGCCTAGAGTACACAGCAGTGTAAAACAAAACAATAATATATTTTTCATGAATACAAAAAAGGTTTAACGAAATTTGCAATTAAACAATCTGATTAATAGAAACTATTTGGGAAAGTAACAAACGACTCTATTTCATTATTAGCAATCCGAATATAGGTATCAAACTTACGTTCACCTTCACGCAAAACAATGACGCGTGCGCCATTGGATGCCAAATCGTTATAAACTGTATTACCACCGGTATAACGACCATAAGCCAACAATACTTCCTTATAAGCCACAGCATAATCGTTATTATGATCGTGACCGACAAACATCCCCATTACATCTCCACACTCTTTAACCGAAGTAAAAAAGCCGGAATTGGTAGTAGGGCAACATACCATTTCAGCCTTGCAACCAAACATGCGATTTTTGTCTTCCATCAAAGCATCCTTATATTCAGGAATAGCAATGTGGAAGAAAGCCAATGCAGGCAGCGGAGTACCGCCATTATTTTCTGTAAACGTCTTGCTTTGTTCACGATACCAAGCAATCTGATCAAATTTAATCCAATCATAACCAGGGACAGACTTTACCTGAGTATAAGAGTGCGAGTCAATACAATACAGGAGAGCTGCATCCTTATTCTTATCGGTAGAAGACTTCACAGTCAGGACATAGTCCGGAGCCACATCCCCAATACGAACAGGCATCAAATTACCCTTTTTCTTTGAAATGTAATCATACAATTCCTGACGTGTATGATCGTATTCATCATCATGATTACCAAATACTACTGCATAAGGTATATTACGACGAATACATACATCCAATACTATATCCCATCCTTTAAAAGATTCATTGGACACAACCGCATCTCCAGTAAAAACTACACAATCAGGATGTTCTGCATCCAACACTTCATTCATTCTATCCAATGCTATCTGAGAATTGGCTTGATCATCGTATTTATAATGAACATCGGTAAACTGAACGATTTTAAAATCTCCATTTTTACCAAATTTCAATGTCTTTGGCTGTGCCCAAACTGAACATACATTCAACACTGCCAACAAACAAAACAATATTTCATTCATCTTCATTTTTGCTATATATTAAACCCCAAGTTTTGGATTGTCCAAAACTTGATTAGTATGATTCATTAATCTTTTAGAAATCACGTAAGGCAAAACCTCATAAATTATACATAGGGTGAGAATGAGCCTCACCCTATGTCAATCTGCATTATCCGGCAGATTTTAGTTCTAAATACTCACGGTAACAGATTATTTTCCTTTAAGTAAATTTTATATCCTTCATAGTTATTGGTTCCCTTCTTAAAGGTAACCCAACTGAAGTTGGTGATGTGTTCTGTAAAGAGACCTGCCACCAACAACTGTTCTTTCAATTCAGCCCAATCTTTCGCCTTATAAGGAACATTCGGACAGTTACAGCTTTTGAAAGATTCGATATCCACACCAAATATAACCCCATTCTCATCACAAGCTTTTTTAACTTCAGCATACCAGTTAGGCAAATCCACATCAAAGTCAACCAAACAACGGCCACCAATATCTTGTAAATAAAGATGGTCAATATTCGGAGTCTGTTTGAAAATACGTCCGAACCATTGTCCACAAAGATCAGCCGGCAAACCTCTCCATAAAGCAGGAGCAATAGATACTGGCTTATTGGATTTAGTCTTGATATAAGAAGCAACACCTTCCAAATACTTAGCCAGCATAGAAAGTGCCGGTTCTTGTTGCCATCCTACCGGATAAGAACCATCATGGAATTCTTCGGTGATGTACCAACCTACCAGACAAGGATTGTTTCCAAATTGTTCATAAACCTCATCAAACAACATCTTATTCCGTTCTGCATTGATGTTGTATTTAGTAGGATCAGTAGGGTCGGTCTTGCTATAATCACCCGGATACAATCCCAAAATGATTTTCATACCATTGCGTTCAGCAGCTTCAAACATTTTATCGATGATGTCACACTTCACTTGTACCCAGGGCAAATTAGTGTTCTTATAGAAAGATACATTGGTTTCATCATGATTACCGGTAAACTGCTGAGAATACTGAATAATCCACGTATCAATACCCACTTCTTTACTATCTCTAAATTGCTGATCCCAATCTTCATTCTCATACGCATCTTTATTCAACTGAATAAAAATACTTGAGAACTTAGGTGTACCTCCCTTTAATTCATAAGAGGTGAGCTGCTCCAAGTTATCAATTTGGCATTCTCCTTCCCAAGCCTTGCCGGAAGTATTTTCAATTTCAATACGGAAGCCCTCGTTGCGATTCATGAGCAGCGTATCAGATTGGGTACCTTCACCCTTCTTGTACAATTTAAATGCACTATAAGGCATAATCAAACGAGTCCAACCATCTTTCAACAAAATTTCAGTATCTTCATAAGCAAAATAAGACCAACGTCTGCGAGTGTAATCGTGAGGAGCCTCTGCGCTAAATTGCTTTTCGTCTTCCATAATGATAAAACGGAAAGTAGCATTCTGATTATGGCGGTTACCTTTTACCCAAATGGATAATCCTAGGGGATGGAAAGACAAGTCTACACGATAATCACCCCAACGCTGCTGAAAGTAAACCTTTTCAGGTGTACCGTCTTCGGATTGTCCTGTAAAGTTATACATCAGCTTAAAGCTGCCTGCCCCTTCTTTGGGGTCATCTCCTAATTCATAATCCAAGTAAGCTTTGCCAGCTTCTTTATCTGGATTAGAAATATCATAAATCTCACAAGCTAATTCATCATAAGGGTTAATAGACTTCACAGCCTTAGTATGATTGATAATCTGTTGTTTCTCTAGAATCAAATCATAACCATCGATTCTATATCCTTTATGTATGTCATCACTGCAGGATACAAATGCCAAAAACAGTGCTGATATTGATAATAAAAATGATCTTTCCATAATTGAATTTTCAAACTGTTAATTACATGTTTCATTTATAAGAAATACTTCTCGCAGTATTCAACCATTCCTAAAGCATAACATTCGCTATGCTTTAGGAACTGGCACTAAATACTATTGCGGATAATAATTCATCTTATACATTCTGATTCTTGACTCGTTTGTATCATAGCCAACAATAGTAGATGCAATATAGATATCATACCCTGTAGAAGTGGCTTCCTTATAGACTGCAATATCTCCCCAACGATTATAGTTGGTAGGTGCAATCTCATCACCACTGAACAAACAGAATTTATCGTAACCATCATCTTCCGGAGAAAGTTCCATCATGCTACGCTTAGTAATTTCAAACACCTTAACTCTGGCATTTGCCCAAGCTGTATAACCTTGTTCTATGAATGCTACAAATACATCATTGTTTACAGTAAACACCTTAAAGTCCAAAATCTTATAGGCATGACTTTGAGGATTCATCTCGGTAACTTCCATATACGGTGAGAAGATGTGAAAACGACTACCCTTCTTACCTTCTTGTGTTTCATCATCTTCATCTGCTGTAGAAGGGGAATAGAATGACAAATAATGATCGGAATCATCATCCAATGAAGCACGTTGTACTTGAGCACGATCCCAGTTACCACCAGCAGGTCCGTAACGCAATGTGTTCGGTTGATTAGCAGGAGTTACCAATTCTCCATCCTGCAATTCCCAATAATAAATAGTCATCATTCCTGGAGCCATACCATAAATAAATGCTTTACCTGAAGTTACATCTCCTATAACGCTGAATTCATAACCCAAATCATCCGGACAACCATCCCCTGCTGTATAATCCAGCAACAATATGTGTTCTTTCTTGGTTTCATCATAATAATATACCATAAATCCAGCACCATACGTATTATCACGAGCGGTCACCAAATGACCGGCATCGTCAGTATCAGCTTTCATCATAAATGAGCGAGCTGCCTCGATAGTAGTAACTGAAGAACCTGTCTTCATATCATAACGATAAATCTTTCCATCGTACTCTTGTACATTCAATCCCTGAGCATTGATAGCCAAACCAGTGATATTACGGCTAGCAATATTCAACTCAACGGCATTTTTATCCCACAACTTACTGAAGCGTGTTTTCGGAGGCGTGGGTAAAATTCGAATCGTATTGTGATGTTTATTACCATTTACATCAATAACAGTAACAAATACAGGATTGGTGAAATCTGTTTCGCCCTTAAATGGATTTTCCATATAACAGTTGTGTTCCAGACTCACTGTACACATCAAACGAGTCAAATCCAAAGGAGCGTCATCTGTAGTAGGCACCTTTACTGTGATTTCTTCATTTTCCTCATAAGGACCTTTCTTTGTAGCCGAATATTCTGCAGGATTACCCGGAATCTTAATAGTAACATTCAACAAACCATTGACTTGATCTGTTCGTCCTTCAGCCAAATCAGGAGACTCACAAGAAGCCAAGGCTCCTATAAACAGACATGCTAATATCGTAAGTTTATTCAATAATTTCATAACCTTAAATTTAATTATTTCCACTCATCAAATTGTTCACATGCAGTGTTCTGTTGCAATTCCGACAACGGAATAGGAAAACGATTGTATTTTTCCAAATATACACGCGTAGAACCGGCATCACAATCCACTACTTTATATTCATAAGTACCTTCACTAGTCTTGGTGGGTTTGATTCCCTTCATATGAACATCATTCAGCAATGTTGTACCCAATCCCCAACGGCGGATATCCCAAAAGCGATGTCCTTCAAAAGCCAACTCAATCATTCTTTCATGACGAAGCAATTTCATAAACTCAGTCTTGTTCTTAGCAGATTTTGCAGGCAAATCAACTCTGGCACGCACTTCATTCAAGGCCTCCAATGCTGCAGGAATATCCCCTTGTTCTGCCATAGCTTCTGCATAAATCAACAAGACTTCAGCATAACGCATATAGTAATACGTCAAGTCCGTTGCTCTTATGCCATTCTTAGGTAAATTCTCATCAAACAACTTGCGCATATAATAACCAGTACAGGTAGTACCACCTCCTAATGCATAACCATCGTTACATCCCTCATAGGTATAAAGCGTTTGCCCCTTCCAAGGTGCACCGTTATAAAGAATCGATGCATAGAAACGCGGTTCACGACCTACATACGGATTCGCTTTCATTGTAGGATCAGACCAACTGAACTCACGTCCATCTGCCATTTCGTAAGCAGATACCAAATCCTCAGTAGGACTGGCTTCTGCATAACCTCCATCGCTGGGTGGACAATAAAAATAATCAAACGAATAGTCCATCTCATCATCATAAGAATAACCACATTCTATAATACTTTCATTATTATCTACACGCGCACTTCTTCTGTTCATGAACAATTCACCGTAACCTTTATCTGGACGGCTAGGATTCTTATACAAAGCATAACCTAACTTCTTCACTTCCAAAGCAGCATCGGATGCATCTTTCCAACGTTGCGCATAAAGCATGGCACGAGCCAACATTCCCCAAGCTGCACCTTGAGTGACACGTCCAGTATGAGTAGCTTCTCCCCAAGGATCTTTGGTAGCATCATCCCAACGCTTGGGCAGATATTTCGCAGCAAACGTCAAGTCTTCATAAATGAAATCCCAACATTCTTCAGGAGTACAACGAGCATGGTTCTTTTCTCCCATTACCGGAAGTTCCTTATGCAAGATAAAGCTGGCACCAAATCTTTTAGCCAAATCAAAATTCACTAATGCACGGAAAAAACGGGCCTCAGCCTCAGCTTCATTAGCTATGCTCTCTGGAAAATTACCTCTATGTTCTGCCAAGTTATGCAAGAATCTACAGCAAGATAGTTGCCATGTATGACGGTTATCCCAATTATTGAAAGGATTAGCGGCAGGAGTAATCGGAGCAGATCCAAAAACAAACAGGTTTTCTGAATCACGTGGCCCATTCATCTTTAGAATATCCGTACATGCATCATTCTCTACCTCACTTCCGTAATAACCTCCAATCAACGAATAAAAGCCATTTAAATTTAAACGTAAATTGTCAACATTTGACCAAGCTACATCCTCTGAATAACTATCCGTCAAAATTGGGTCGATATTACACCCCATCAATGACAGCATTGCGAATGCAGTAACAGCAAGAATTTTATTTTTTGATTTCATTTTCTTCATTTTTAGAATGTAACATTTAATCCCAATTCATACGTACGTTGTTGTGGATAGTATCCTTGATTAACACTCGGCATTTCAGGATCCAAATGCTTCAAATGGGAAAATGTTAACAAGTTACCACCAGAAACATAAAAACGTACTTTTTTAATGCCTGCCGGTGTAACCCATTGAGATGGCAATGTGTAACCAATCTGCATACTTTTCAAACGTATGTAGGTACCATTTTCCACCCACCAAGAAGACATTTTACCACCATTATCCCGTGAAACAATACCCAAACGAGGATATTCCGCATCCGGATTATCAGGACGCCAAGAGTTTTCCACCAAATAGTAAGGAGTATTACCATCACAATAAAAAGGTTTTGTATAGAAAGTATTATCGTAACCTACATTCGCATACATTCCACAGAGATTCACATCAAACAAAGCCGCACCTTGCCACAACATAGAGAAATCTATACCTTTCCACTCAGCTCCGATATTTAAACCAAACATCATTTCCGGTGTACTACTACGACCGATGGGTACTCTATCCTGATCATAGGTAATCTTACCATCACCATTGATATCTTTCAGTTTAATATCACCAGGAAGTGTAGGACCATAAACTGCGCTGTGTGCAATTTCTTCTTCCGTCTGGAACAAACCTTCTGCTACAAATCCCCAATACTCACCCATCGGACGTCCAGTACTACGCATATAATTAGGTACATTAGGATCTTCTGTCATTTTTAAAATCTTATTACGTGCCCATGAAATGTTACCACGAACATTGTAGCTAAAATTTTTAATACAATTATGGTGTGTCAACACCAATTCAAAACCACGATTATCATGAGAGCCATAATTCGTATAAGCAGGATAATAATCTCCCAAAGAAGGTGGGAAGCTGGCAGACTGCGATTCCAATGAACGGGTTGTCTTCATGTAGAACACATCTAATTCTACCCCCAACAGGCCATTCCACATACTTGACTCAATACCCACATTATACGTATCTGTCAACTCCCATTTCAATAAGGGGTTAACTGGACGACTGATACTCAAATACTTTTGAGGTGTATTACCGAACAAAACAATAGGGTCTGTAGACAAACTAGCGGTTGAAAAATAAGTCATTGTATTACTAATAGCTCTATCACTACCCAAACGTCCTGCCGATGCGCGAATCTTCAAATTTTCCATAAAAGGAACGGCTTCCTTAAAAAAGTCTTCTTGAGAAACACGCCATCCTACAGAGACACCGGGAAATACACCCCATCTGTACTTCTTAGGCAAGGCCGTCGAAGCATCGATTCTACTTGTTATTTCCAATAAGTACTTATCATCATAAGAATAATTCAAACGCAAAACATAACCGGCACGTTTATCTATGCCATGACCACCCTTCACCAAATTATCGTTAACTTTTTGTCCCCATGACATATCCATGATATCGGTAATAGGAAAATCTTCTCTACCCGCTGATAAACTTGAAAATTTAGAATTTGTAAATTCATACAAAAACAAACCAGATACAGCATGTTTCCCGAAGTTATTAGCGTATTCAATCGCTGGCTGAATGGTATATTCCTCTGTTTCAGTAAACCACTGGTTCAAGGACGCTGTACTAGCAATTCTGCCTTTTTCACCCCCCCAACTACGAGTACTTTGATTCCAACAATTCAAATCATAAGGCAAAAAATATTTCTTACGCATAGCATAATGCTTCACATATGAACCATTCAACTTCACACTTAATCCTTTAACTGGCAATTGCCACTTCATAGAGACATTTCCTTGGAAATAAGTTTTCTTATTAGTATTCTTACCAGAAAGGTCACGAGCGGCAATAGGGTTGTTATTACCGTTACCATCCAAGTTCAAGCTACCGACAGGAAGACCGTTGTATTCAGAGCGCAAGTAAGGGTAAGACAGCATAGCCTGCTGGAAAATAGAAGCATAAGTACCCGGACCGGCACCAGCCCCCGGCTCGCTATCTGTAGAAACATAACCAGACAAGCCTAAAGACAAATCAACATTATCGGTAATCTTTGCATCCATATTGGAACGGAAGTTATACTTATCATAAGAAGTTTTATCAATGATACCCTTTTGATTATAAGCTCCAACAGAAGCAAAGAACTTTAATTTATCTGTACCACCTGATACAGATACATTATTAGTATAAGTAGGAGCAACATCTTTGAAAAGCAAATCAAACCAATCGGTATTACCATATACCTGTTCGTCAGAGCCAGGGTTTTCAATACGAGCTATTTCATCAGCGGAAAAGCGCAAACTTTCTTCTGCTACTCCATCCATACGCTGTGCTGTATTGTACCAATACGCAAAATCGGGACCATTTAGGAATTCCGGAAAATTTGTATTCTGACTTAAAGTAACCGAAGAATTCACGGTAACCGTAGGCTTCTGTACTGTACCACGTTTCGTAGTCACCAAAATAACACCGGCAGCAGCGCGCACACCATATACAGCAGCTGCAGTAGCATCCTTCAAGATAGTAATTGATTCTACTTCATCTTGTGAGAATGAGGGAAAATAGTCCGTTACAACACCATCGACAACAATCAAAGGGTCACCGTCACCAGCACCATTACCACGGATATACAAACTAGATCCATCTTGACCCGGTTGACCACTGCTCTGCTTTGTAATCAAACCCGGCAAACGACCGGCCAACATATTAGAAAGAGAACCACTAGGAGCCATCTTCAATTCTTTGTTACCTACTTGAGAGATAGCACCGGTAACACTACCTTTCTTCTGTGTACCGTAACCTACCACTACTACCTCGTCCAGCAGTTCTGAGTCTTCTTTCAAAACCACCTTCAAAAGTTTTCGACCTTTCAAAGTCACTTTTTGGGTAGTATAACCCACATAAGAAAAGGTTAAGATTTCCCTTGTGTTCGGCACGGTAATAGAGAAATGACCATCCACATCGGTCACCGTACCTGCCTTACGATTCTCTGTAAACACAGACACACCAATCAACGGATTATCCATCTCGTCGAATACACTACCCTCTACCTTCACCTGAGCATTAGCGCCAGCACTAATCAAAGCAAATAACAAGAATAGCCAACAAAAATACTTGTTTTTCATTTTATATTAGAATTTTATTAATTAGTATCATTTCTTATCCAAATAAATGTATTCCAATGTCTTCCAACATTGATAGAGTCCTCTTGGCACATGGAAACAGCCTTTCCACTTTCCACCCTTCAACGGTAAGAGCACTTCCCCACGACGGTTCAGATAACCATACCATTCAGGATGTTCGGCATCCTTAAAATGCGTCCATGTGTAATCGTGTACTTTTTCAAACCATTCCAGGCATCTTTCATCGCCTGTAAACTGATAACCTTTCAACATGGAAATCAAGGTTTCAATGTGTACCCACCATAATTTCTGATCCCATTCCAACTGCTGGGGAGGACAACCTTTGCGGTCCATGAAGTAATAAATACCACCGAATTCCTTGTCCCAACCATACTCCAACATTTTCAAAGCTGTGTCCTTAGCCTTTGCTATCAATTCCGGACGGTTCAAACGCTTGCCTAAATCCATGATAAACCACATGGCTTCAATGGCATGACCGGGAGTTACCTGACGACCTTCAAAACAATCAACCAACGAATTGTCACCATTCAGATTTTCTACAATAATACCGCCTAATTCCGGACGCAAGAAAGCTTCCATCACCTCATGTATACATACATCCATGGTTTTCACCAAGAAATCTTCATCGAGCAAATGTTCTATTTCCAATGCCAAATTACAAAGAATCATGGGCAAGGCAAAGCCCTTCAGATTACGAGTTCCGGGATGCAGCTTGTTCCACTTGCCTTTCGGATTATCTACCTTTGACAAAACAATATCAAAAGTCTTTTTGGCTATATCAGCATATTCTTGATTACCAGTGGCCAAGCTTAACTGACCAAAAGCCATGGTGGCAAAGGTGTAAGAGAATATGTTATAAGGCTCAACCAACGGGTTGCCTTGGCGATCTAGAGAAAAATACCAATTATAATTACCATCGTGACCGTACTTTTTCAGGAATTCTCCTCCATGAATAGCACAATCGAGCCACTCCTGACGCTTCTCTACTTTATTATAAAGCATGGAGAAAAGCCATACTTCACGACCTTGCAACCAAATGAACTTATCTGTATCGAACACAGATCCATCGCGGTTCAAGCAAGTGAAGTATCCGCCGAACTCGGCATCTTGTGAATGTTCCAACCAAAAAGGAAGTACCCGCTCCAGCAGTTCTTCCTTATACTGTTCTGCTAACTGTTTAAAATCTACCATAATATTGACTTATTTAATGGTTAATATAATATGTTCTTACTTCGTATAAGTCACCACTTCTCTCACCCAAATATCAGCACTTTTCACTGGATTTAACCATTTACAAGTCAGCGTGTAATCTCCTTCAGGCTGTTCATAGTTGAAGAACAATTCATGTTTACGGTGATTGTACTTCAAAGGCAACTCGCAAGTTTCTACCAGTTTATCGTTAAAGTAAACTTCTAACTGAGCGACATAATCTTCAGGAACATTTTCACCTTGCACGGCTCCCTTGATAACAGCACCTATACCATGGAATTTAATTTCCGGGAACTTAGCTACCCAATTCTCTATAGATATGCGCTTATCAAGCTTCAATCCTTCAAAGCTGATTTCAAGCGGTGCGGCTTTCGGTTCCTGATAGTTGATTTCTATCACATCCTGATTCACCTTCCCCCCCTCGCGTTCAATAAAACGTAATGCCTGTCCGTAACTCAACTCGCAACCTTTATTAAAACTTACAGTATTATTGAAAGGACGATCGGCTACTTCCATCAAAACGGTTCTATATTTTTCAGGCAATTGGTTATAACCCAACATGGTAGCAATGATACCACCTGAAGAAGCTGGATTACAATCTGAATCCTGACCGGCACGTGTAGAAATATCAATGGTACGTTCAAAATCACCTTCACCATACAGCAGGCCCAAGACAATGTAGGCACCATTCACGTAGGCTTCAATATTAAAAGGTACTTCTACACCATCGGGACAAGCGATATCAGCGGTTCCCCATTTGTTTTCAATCTCTTGCCAACATTTTTTCCAGTCTGTAGGATATTGCTGATGCCAACAGATAACGTCGCTCATGCATTCATGGAACTTACTTTCAGCCGGTACCGACTTCAATGCTTCCGTAACAATGAAATTCACGTCATTGCTCACATAAGCCAAGGAATACATGGCCGCTACATATACACCACCATACCAACCGTCGCCACAAGCCATGATGTGCCCAGCACGGTCGCAGATATCGACTGCACTATTCACCATACCCGGTGTTACAATACCGGCAAAATCGGCTTCAATCTGGAAATCCAAGCAATTGGCATGCGGATTGTTTTTCCAATAACCACTTTCGCGAGCAGATAAACCATGCAAGAGGTTGTATCTGGCCTGCTGATTGGCATGACACAAAGGATATTCTTTGGCTAAGAAATCTACGGCAAAAGAATCACGAGGGTTTGCAAAGGCACAACGCTCCATGGTTTCGATGAAGGTTAAATCCACATACACATCATCGTACAAACCGCCACCACCATCAAACCATTTTTTTATTTCACCCAGTCCCCAAGGCATCACTATCGAATCCGGAATCATAGTAGACAGATAGCGGAACTC
>OGGC01001818.1_pt1 | contig 13109 bp, 9 predicted proteins | sample 1571181 | NCBI WGS metagenome assembly OGGC01 (sample SAMEA2581930, study PRJEB24529) | metagenome | biome: Human gut stool | place: China | collected 2011 | reverse complement strand
GAAGATGATGCGTTATTACCACAATGTGTTTGGCGGTGGTTTCCACCAGACTTTGTTTGATGAAATCCAAACAGAAGCTGTGCATCTGATTGAACTCCTCTGTTTGGAGCAATTTGCCATTATACATTATCTGCCGAAAGTCATTCATGCCTTTCCACACAAAATACTCGTCAGGTGGAGATATTTGAGACCACAAAGTGCTAATGATAAAGTCGGTGTCATCTATCCGCAGTACTTGATTCTGATAATATCCTACATTGTTCTTGAACAACCATTTCCATTGCAATCCCTTGTCCATCACATCACAATAATTGTAATACTCATGGTTTCCTGGCACAATGAGCACTTGCCGATAATTTGCAGATGCCCATTTCCAAAAATTGCTCAAAGGTGCAACCTTGTTTTTCAAATAGAATATATCTCCGGCAAGAACTAGAACATCACCCGTTACAGGCAATTCATTATGCTTCAACCACCTGCTGTTGTCACTGAACTCCAAATGCAGGTCGCTCATATATTGTATCTTCATAATCTTTTGTTTGTTAATATTTTGTATAAATCAGTTCATAATTCTTTGAATTCGATTCATTGACAATAATACACTCCAAGAAAGAAAATTTATTATACAGGAATTGATAGTGTTCAAGTTCTTCTTCCTCAAAGTCTATGTTCTTATAGCAGTTGTCTATCTCCTTGTTGATTTTATCGTACAAATCGATGGTCGTTTTGGTTATTCGTACTTCCAATCTGGCAATATCTTCTTTATTATTTGCAATAGCCTTTTTACAATGTTCGATTTCTTCTTTGTAAAAGCATAAAACCTCCTCAAGTAGGACATTTGTAAGCACACTTGGAGATGGACTATATGGAAGCACAGTCAATTCCCGGCTTGGGGTAGTAGAAAGATAAAACAATTTACACCCCAAGGACTTTGCAACCTGTTTGTTATACTCATCTATTTCGCAAATGACTTCCATTAAATCTTCTTTAGAAAGACTGTGACATTCTTCATGAGACGGATACTCTTTGTTTTTCAATAAAGGCATTTCTTTGTGCCTTAAATAGACCGTTGTATATTCACTCATACCTAAACCTCCTTTTTTATTTCTTATGAAATTGCTCTACTTGTTTTTCAATCCTCCTTTTTACCTGTTCAAATGATATGGGTATAAAGTTGTTGTTATCAACTCCTACATCATATTGTGTTGGATAGAGATACTGAAGCCGAGCAGCGTCTATTCCAGTGTTATTCTTTCTTGTGTGAACATGTCCGAAAAGTTGCCACACATCTTTGTATCCTCCATCAAAGCATAGAAAGGGATAATGATTCAAATATATCCTCTGCTTACCGACCTCTATGTGCATCTGCATAGCCACATATTCAAATCTGGCAATGTAGCCTTGGCGTATATTCTTCAAATCATGGTTGCCCATAATCAGATATATCTTACCGTTCAACCTGTCAAGGATTTTAGTCCATTCGGCTGAACCGCCAAGACAGAAATCGCCCAAATGAAACACGATATCATCCTGACTGACTGTATTATTCCAATTGGAGATTATAGTCTCATTCATCATTTCCACATCCTTAAACGGTCTGTTGCAGAAACGAATGATATTCCCATGATAAAAATGGGTGTCAGATGTAAAGAACACTTTGCTGCCATCAAATTTATAGTTCATTTATTCTCAATTTATGTGCATCACTGCACGTTAATAATCTAGTTACCCACAGCCCATCAGACGGAAATGGCAGAAGAGCATCACAAAGGCAACTGTCACAAATGGGCATAAAAAACAATAGTTGGAAAGTTTGGTAAGGACTCTCCAACTATTCAGTTTCTATTCTCTCAAAGTACGATAATGTACTTGCTATGTTCGTTGGAAAGTGTTTATTATACGAGGTTCAATGCGTGAAACATGAACACCCGACACAGATTCAGTGCGTTTATTGCTCTGAATTGCGGTTGTTAATGATAATATGTTCATTCTGTTTCTTTGCATTGTTATTCTTTATATTAGACCACAAAGGTACGATAAATTAGGCGAACCACAATGAATTTTGCCGTTAAAGTTTATAGCTTTTGAACTTATGCTAATCAGTTGGACGATAATATTCTGTGGCTGGCGAAAGAATATGGGATCAGAAATATCTCCCAAAAACGATAATTTAACTATCCGACTGGAAACGACCATAAAAGCGGCTATATGTGAATTATCCCAATATAGAGGGTTCGGGAAAACCAACATGGTTGATAATCGGTCTATGTATCCATTCTATCCCCGAAACACACTCAGTCTCATTTTAAATCAATATAACAGACTATTTGCTTGGCGGTATCCACAAAATTGTTTATTTTTGCACATAAATGTAGATATGAATTCAATGGAAAAGAAAGAGTATAGGAATCGCATTCGGATCATTTTAGCCGAGAAGATGATTACAAATACCTATTTGGCAGAACAGCTTGGCGTGTCGAAAATGACAATAAGTCGCTGGTGTACCAATACTACACAGCCAAGTGCACCGCAATTGATTGAGATTTCACGGATATTGCAGTGTGATTTGAAAGATTTATATGAAACAGTAGAGGCAGAATAAATGGCAACAGTAAAAAAAGACATAACAGAAGTTTCTGACAAAATAATCAAAGTAAAGAAAATCGTAAAGAAACGAGCTGAACGACTCAAGGAAAAAGAGTTGTTGCAAACACCTGTTTCTGAAGGTGTTTCTTGGAAGGATTTAAAATTTTCTCATCCCGAAAGGACTGTACGTATTGGTACCGTCTTTAGCGGCATTGGAGCCATCGAACACGCTTTTCAAAGGCTTGGATTGAAACATCAGATAATGTTTGCTGGCGACATTGAACCTAAATGTAAACAAAGCTACTTTGCTAATTACGCCATCAAAGAAGAGGATTGGTTTGATGACATTAGAAATTTTGATGCAACCCAATATTTACATCAAGTGGATTTTGTCATAGGTGGGGCGCCATGTCAAGCGTTTTCTATGGTTGGTCATAGATTAGGTTTTGAAGATGCACGTGGTACTTTATTTTATGAATTTGCACGAGTTGTAAAGGAAACACAACCAAAAGTTTTTCTTTTTGAAAATGTAAGAGGTTTGTTAAACCATGATAAAGGACGGACTTGGCATATTATTCATGATATCTTCGAAGAATTAGGGTATGATGTAAAGTTCCATGTGTTAAATAGTTGTGATTATGGCATACCGCAGCATAGAGAACGAGTATATTGCCTAGGTTTTAGACAAAAAACAAAGTTTGAATACCCAGCACCAGTACCTTTGGAATACATAATGTATGATTTCTTGGAGGATTATATTGATACCAAATACTTCCTAAAAGAGAAAGGTGTTAAATTTGTAACCAGTCATAAGAATAGAGATAAAAGTTATACCCAAATCAATGGAGATATCCAATTATGCCAAAAGCGGAATCAACAGTTCAATTGGCATGGTGATTTTGTATATCATCCGGATTCTGAGCTAACGCCAACAGATGAAGCTTTTGATGAATTTATTTTTGATGTAAAAGACGTTGAGGAAAAATATTATCTTTCTGAAAAAGTTGCGAAATATGTACTCGCAGGTGGAACAAAAAAATTCAAGACTTCAACAAAAACAGATTTAGATATTGCCAGACCTCTTTTACAATCTATGCATAAAATGCACAGAGCGGGAGTTGATAATTATGTTACTCATAAAGGCAGAATAAGAAAGCTAACCCCAAGAGAGTGTTTGCGTTTGATGGGATTCAAAGATTCTTTCAAAATAGTGGTTTCTGATACTGCTATGTACCAACAGGCTGGTAATAGCATTGTCGTAGATGTGTTAATCGCCTTATTAAAACAGATGGATATAACTCAATATGGAACAGATTTATAAAAGTAAAATGCAAGCTGTTGGTTATGACCAAAACGTCTGTGATATCTTTGTCAATTGGGAAGATGTTAAAGATGAACTGTTAATTCCTGAACGAAAGAAAGGAAGTGGTAACGGAACTATTCATGTGTTTTTAGGGGCAGCTGATGAAGAACTCCGTAAAGAGTTTCCTCAGTATTATGCTTCCGTGCAAAACGAGATAGATGCCACTAATGGGGCAATCGAAATAAAGCACTATTTTTTAAAAAGTAATATCATAAGTATGCTGGGATATGTATGCCAATACAATCATGAACATCATTATGATATTGCAGCCCAAGTTGAAGAAATTTTAAATTTCATCGCGCAATCAACTGCTATAGAAGGAATGATTTCTACGAAATCATTATTCAAATTATCAACTGGAGCAACAAAATTGCGACCATATTTTAAACAATTCGAAAGTAATGGGGTGTTTGCTAAAATAATTAGGAAAATACTTCTTCCCAACTCTGCATATAAAATTTCGTTGTATAAGAACAACAATAATGAGTATGCTGCATTTTGGTTGATAGGTTTTGATAATATATCTGATTTTGAGGTGGATTCAAATATTGAATATTTAGTATCCTCAGATAATATAGAACCAACGTGCCGCCAAATTATTTATTATGGTGCTCCTGGTACAGGCAAATCCCATAAAATAAAGGCGCAACTTGAAGGTGTTTCTAAAAAAAACATATTCAGGATCACATTCCATCCGGACAGCGACTACTCTACCTTTGTCGGAGCATACAAACCGACAAGAGGGAAACGTCCTTTGTATGGTCTGTTCGGAAAAGATACTGTCAGGATGAAAGATGGAGAAGACTTATTTGAGGATATGATAACCTACAAATTCATTCCTCAGTCATTCCTTAATGCCTATATCCGTGCGTATCAGACAGACGAGAATGTCTATCTGATAATAGAAGAAATCAATAGGGGTAATTGTGCCCAAATATTCGGCGACTTGTTCCAACTCCTTGACAGGAATGAAAACGGTATATCAGAATATACAATCAAGGCTGATGCTGATTTGAAATCTTTCTTAGAAGAGGAGCTTGGCGAAGACAATCCGGGCATAAAAGATGGAGAACTTTGTTTGCCATCAAATCTCTATATTTATGCAACCATGAATACTTCCGACCAATCTCTATTTCCGATAGACAGCGCATTCAAACGTCGTTGGGATTGGGAGTATGAACCTATCAAGTATAAAAATACTGATTGGAAAATTGTCATTGACAATACAGAATATTCATGGACTTCATTCCAAAGAAAAGTCAATGACAAAATCTTGAGTGCAACCAGTTCTGAAGATAAGATGTTGGGCGATTATTTCGTAAATCCATCAGATGGAGTAATTACTGATAAAATTTTATTGAACAAGATATTATTCTATTTGTGGAATGATGTCTGTAAGGATGGAGAGGGGGATATATTCAAAATTAGCGAAACGGAAGAAGTTTCGTTCTCTGAATTGTACGGTAATGGAGGCAAGCCGAAACTTATTTCCATGATGGATTATCTCAACATTTTCAAATTCGATAATAACGAAGATGATATTGATGATAGCGATGACACCGAAATAGAAGCTGGCAATATGGGGAAAGATATGACTCGGTATGCAATAAATGGTGTTGGTAAATATGCAAAGAAAAATTTAGCAGCTGAACTGGTAAAATTGTATATCACACAGAATCCCACTTTGTCCGCTTCAGAAGTAGTTGGAAACTGGAAGTCTTTAGGAAAATTTGTTTCTCATTTTATAGAGACGCAGGAAGAATATAATACTCGAACAGATAAAGAGCCAAGAGTTAGAGTCCTTATGTGCGGTAATGAGAATATTTATGTTTCCACCAATGGATGGGGAGGACAAGGTATTATGGATAGTCTAATAAGTGCTATTCCGGAGAGTTGGAATCTGAAAGTAGAAAAACTACAATAATCTATCTATGCTGCTGTTTATTGAAGGATACCCATATAGTCTGAACGATATTGTCAAGGATAATCTGACGGTAAAAGACATACTTAAGGATATCGTGTCTGTTCCTGAAAAGGAAGACAAATATTCATTTGGGTATGTAGGGTATTGCTATAGCAGGGCGGCAAAAGATGTTATTTTCTTCTTGCCCAAAGTCGTACTGACCGGTGAGGCAAACGAGGAAAGTGGCGATGATACGATATTCGGTGCTTCGCCACAGGAAATAATAGACTTTGAATCCGAAGCTGTAAAATCCAAGTTTACGGAAGAAGGGTGCAAGGGATACAAGGAGTTTCTGTCCACTCTCTCGATTTGGATATACCGGACAATAAGTGTATACAAACAGGCACACAACGACAACATACTTGAAAGCAAGGAATATCAGTCTGAGAGTAGAGGCAAAAAGCAGAAGCATAACACTCTACTTGATGTGATAATAGCACTGAGGGATTTCAACAGAAACAATCAGGACTATTTTACATTTGTGGCCAAGAACGTGCATTCCGGTTATAACAAAATCAACTGGAACAAAACCATTACTTCATCGCAAGCAGTAATTCAAAACGGAAGCCCTGTTTACATCAAGCCTGTCAACAGGAAAAAAATGGTGAATTTTGACGAAGAGTTACTTGTTATATACTTCTCGATATTGAATTATATCCGTGAAATACATGGTTTTTCTTTTGAAATCAATATTCAATATCCGCTTATCAGTTGTGATAAGTTAAAGAAGTCTTATATTGACAGGAATCTTGGATGCAGAAGACTGAAACAAATCAAGTACAAGTATTTCTCGGACAAGGCTCTTCGGATATGGGATTTGTGCTATGCTTTCTTTGACAGGGAGTATAAGATTGCGATGAACAGGCAGGCGGAGGACTATCTGCTGACGAAAGATTTCGAACACATCTTTGAAGTCATGATTGACACTTTGGTAAGTGGCAATGACAAGCAAAATTTGCCAAAAGAACTAACTGAGCAAAAGGACGGCAAGTTAGTTGACCACATGTTCATAGGTCAAGGTCTTATCGAACAGTCTGATTTGACATCCGAGCTTACTTATTACATCGGAGACAGCAAATATTATAAACGAGCCAAGAATGGCAGGACACAGCTTGGCGATAAATCCATTTACAAGCAATATACATACGCCAGAAATGTCATTCAGTGGAATATGAATCTGTTTTTGGATGGTGACGGTAACGGGGAACATCCCCAGTTAAGGGATACATTGACTGAAGGATATAATCCCATCCCCAATTTCTTTATCAGTGCCCGAATTCCTAACAAAAAGACTGGAGACAGTAAATTCCTTTCCTTTGATGATAAGGAGTTGAAAGTACAGTATGGTGGAGTACAGTTGAACCGCCAATTTGAAAATCGTCTGTTTGACAGAGACACGCTGTTGTTGTGTCACTATGATGTTAACTTTTTGTACATCGTATCGTTGTATGGTCGCAACAATAAGAGTGCACAAGCGGCATGGCGAGAGTATATCCGCAAAGAATTCAGAAATAAGATTCAAGGCACTCTCAATCGACTCTACACATTCAGAACTCTGCAGCCACGTGATGGTATGGATTGCTATCAGTTCATTCAGGACAATTTTCAACGGCTGAATGGCAAATTGTATCGTCCGAAGAGTGATAGTAATTATCTGATTCTTGCTTTGATGAAGGATGAAGATTTCGATATATGGAAGTCTCTTAAAATAAAATCTTCAACAATAAAAAAGGAAACGGCTCAAAGCAAAGAGCTTGTGGATGCTTTACAGACTCATTTCTATGTCAGCGATCCGTTTGAACTTGAAACAGAGTTCCATATCGATAGCATTGACAATGTCGGCACTTTGACTCAACAGCCGAAACAGGAGATTAGGAATATTCTGACAGGGCTAGTACGAAAAACAGATGCGGATTATTCCGATTTTGATAATCATACCGCAAAGACATATACTATGGAGAAGATACCGATATCTATCAATGTAATGGAAATTAGGTATTTCTTGCCTATGGTTGGTGGAGAGATTGATGGTTATTATAAAGTTGAGAAAGTATATTTGGGCACTAAGAACGGAAATCTATGCCTAAAGTTAAATCTGTCCTCTTTTATTTCATTGGGCATTAATCGAACTCCCATATATCGCATAAAAATGCAGCCAGGAGAATTGATTTCCAATGATTTGATGGTGGAATTATACGAACAAAGGATTTAGTTAATACAGATTAAAAAAGGCGGATATGGCAATTGATACACTACTTCCTAAGAAAATAGATAAATCAGAAGCGTCATATAAATCAGTTGCTGAATTAAATGAAGCTTTGTCTATAGCGGAAAAAGAGCATATAAAAAACATTGCTCTAACGGGTCCTTTTGGCTCCGGAAAAAGCTCCGTGCTCATTACTCTCATGGAAGATTTTGCCAATGAACATAAGTTTCTGCCTATATCATTGGCAACTCTGCAAGCTAATGAGGAACAAATAGCTTCTGATGAAAAACAGGATACATCAGCCGAATTAACAGATGCAGAAAAAGAAAAGCTCATAGAAAATCTTAACCGCAAAATCGAATATAGTATTCTGCAACAAATCATTTATAGAGAAGAAACGCGAACTGTACCAAATTCTCGTTTTAGAAAAATTGTACATTTGTCGAATCGTGAACTGATAAGATATCCGCTTTGTTGTGTATTGACATTAGTCTGTTTTCTCATCCTATTTGAGCCGAATTTCGCAAGAGTGGACTCAATCTATGATTTCTTCAGTTGGGGTAGCATATGGAATACAATTTTTGATTTAGCCGCTTCTGCTTGGCTTTTGTTTGTATTATATGTGATTGCCCGTTATGTCTTCAAATCATATAGCAATTCAAAACTGAATAAGTTAAATTTGAAAGAGGGCGAAATTGAAGTTATAGAAGATAACTCTATATTTAACAAACATCTTGACGAAATTCTGTATTTTTTCCAAGTAACGGATTATAATGTCGTAATTATTGAAGATTTGGACAGATTCGGGACACCGAGTATATTCTTGAAACTGCGAGAACTTAATCAGCTTATCAATGAATCCAAGATAGTTGGCCGACATATCACTTTTATCTATGCTATTAAAGATGACATTTTTAAAGATGAAGAAAGAACAAAGTTCTTTGACTTTATTACAACGGTAATACCTGTAATCAATCCTTCGAACTCAAAGGACAAGCTCAAATCTGCACTTGAGGCAAAAGGATGCGGAAACGATGGTATTAGTGATGAAGATCTGTCTGAAATGGCATTTTTTATTCAGGATATGCGTATTCTGACCAACATTGTAAATGAATACAAACAATATCGTGATAAGTTGTGTGAGGCAAGTGATTTTCAGCTTAATAAGACTAAACTATTTGGGATGATAGTTTATAAAAACTATTATCCCAAAGATTTTGCTTTGTTGCATCGAAGGGAGGGAAAGATTTATAAGTGTATCAGCAGTAAATCTAATTTTATTCCCCTTGCTTTAAAAGCTATTGAGGAATCTGAAAATGCCCTGTCTAAAAAAGAACAAATCTTCAAACAGGATGTAAATTTAAGTAAAACAGATTTGAGGCGGCTGTTTCTGTTTAAGTTTTGGCATACTGTGCCTAGAAGACCATTAGCAATACAAATTGATAACAACTATTTCACTTTAGAACAAATCGCGGAAGAAGAAACTTTATTTAATAAGTTGTTGGAAATTAAAAATATAACGTATCAATATTATTCCGGATATAATTATACGACATCTATTGTAATTGATTTTAAAAGCATTGATAAAGAAATCAAGTACTTTGACCGTGTAGAACAGTTAGAGAATGGTATTGCATATTTTCACAAAGAACGTAGACGCATCCAGCAGGAAAAAATTAAAGCGAAATCTTTGAGATTAAAGGACCTAATAAGAAAATACAAGTTAGGAGAAACAGATGAATATAAGAGCCTCGGATTAACTCCGATGATGAATGTGTTTGTTCGCAGAGGCTACCTTGACGAAGATTACTACGACTACATATCATATTTCTATGAAGGTATGGTTTCATTGGCAGATAGGGAACTTTTGTTATCAATGAAAATTGAAGAAAGGCAACCTTATGAATACCATATAGACAAGATTGAGAATTTTGTCAAGGAATTGAAGGATTATATGTTTGAGAGCGATGCCATTCTTAATATAGATTTATTGGATTATTTTGCCTCGCATAATGTTCTGAGTGAAAAATTTGAACATGTAATGCTTCGATTGGAATGTGAAAATGCTCCGCTACAGTTCTTGGCTCAATATTACAATGAAGGTAAGCAACAGAGGAAAGTTTTCGGACATTTCATTGAATATACAAATTCATGGAATAATATAGTAAGTTGGAATAATTCGGCAGAGAAGGACAATCTCATAGAGGCATATCTAAAGTTTTGCCCAAATTTGGGACAGATACAACAAAAATGGCTTAATGATAATTATAAGTTTTTGGTTGAACATAGTGAAGGTATCACGTTGGATAAATCGCTGATGTTGGTAAAGGTGAGCCGATTTGTTAGTTTATGCAATGGTTCTGAGGATTTGCTTGATTGTGTTATCGAGAACGATTGTTACAAAATTAATCTTGAGAATATATGTATTATAACGAGGCGACTTCATTTCGAAGACAACACTATATCTGCCGAAAATCTTAATTATACTCGTATAAAGGAGACAAGCAATGATTCTTTCATTGGCTATGTTGAAGACAATATATCTTCTACAATTCAATGCCTAAAGGATAAATATCAAGATGAAAGCTCAGAATCTTTGATGTTTCTCTTGAACAATGCGGATATAGATGCAGAGGTTAAAACCACATATTTAACAGGCCAACATAATCATATAGATGATTTTGCAGGAATAGATAATGAGGAGATGTATGCTGTAGCTGTAAAATCCAAGATATTGTTGCCAACTTGGAATAATGTGTCATTCTATTATGAACACAAAGGTGGAATGAGCGATGAACTGATATCGTTTATTAATAACTATGCGACTGAGTTGTCTGGTGAAATATGTTCGGATGATTTAAGTAATAAAGATGATCTATATGTATCTTTGTTTGGCAGCAAAATGTTGAACATAGATAATTATAGAAAGCTGTTAAAATCATTCACCGGACATATCCCGGATATTGACAAGTTAAAGAATGTAGGGCAAGACAGACTGATGATTCTTGCAGAGCATGGACGGATTTTATTCAATGCAGATGCATTCTCATCACTTCTTATAAATATCTCAAAGAATGAATCATTGAAATTGGAATTGGTTGTATATGGGATTTCTGCTGGGCTCAATGACCATAATGTAATAGCACATTTACTGACTTCTGTTGGAGGTGATTATATCGAAGTGTGCAATCAGGATAAGAGAGCCAAATTGTCAGACAATGCCTTGAATAGGCAATTATTAGAAGCGCTGAAAAAATCAGAATACATATCGTCATATCAAAATGACAAAAAGGATATAGGCAAACTGATAGTTTATCATAAAACAAAAAAGAATTAACCATTGGACTCTTTAAATTTTAGGTAAAATTTGATATGGATACTAATATATATACATTGATAGGTGAAGCTACGGCTTATGATAAAAAGCAAATGCTCGAAGTCAGACATCCAAAAAGTTGGCTTAAAAGTGTATCTGCTTTTGCAAATGGCGAAGGCGGAACTTTGATTTTTGGCATTAGTGATGATGACCAAATAGTTGGGCTTGCTGATGCTAAAGGCGATGCTGAGAAAATCAGTGAGGAGATAAAGAGTAAACTTGATCCAATACCTGCCGTCAATCTCGATCTCAAGGAAGTGGAAGGAAAGAAGCTTGTATTATTGCATGTATATCCCGGACAGGAGACTCCATATTACTATATTGGTGACAAACAACGATTGGCATTTGTAAAGGTTGGGAACGAATCCGTTGTGGCAAATCGCATTCAATTGAAGACTCTTGTTTTAAAAGGTGCAGGACGCACATACGATAGCCTCCCATCCAATAAAAGTTTTAAGGACATGGCATTTTCAAAGCTCAGGTCTGTTCATTATAAGCGCCTGCAACGTTCATTTGAAAACAGCGAGTTTGTGTCTTGGGGTATTGTCGACGAAGATGGCAAACTAACAAATGCAGGTGCTTTGTTGGCAGATGAATCTCCTGTCAGGCAGTCACGTATATTCTGTACTCGCTGGAATGGCTTGGATATGACAAGTGGCTTGGGGGAAGCGATAGATGATGTTGAATTGGAGGGTTGCGTAATAGGTCAGCTACAGGATGCCGTGTCTTTCGTCAGAAATAATTCCCATAAGAAATGGTGGAAGGAAGACGATTATCGTGAAGAACTGCCGGATTATCCGGAACGTGCTGTGACGGAAGCGATAGCAAATGCGATTATTCATCGTGACTATATGCAAATGGGCAGTGAAATACACATTGATATGTATGATGACCGTTTGGAAATCTATTCTCCGGGAGGTATGTTGGATGGTAAACTTATCCAGCAACTGAACCCACTTACTGTGCCGTCCAAAAGAAGAAATCCGCTGTTGGCAGATTTTTTCAGTCGGTTAGGACTTATGGAGAGACGCGGTAGTGGAATGAAGAAGATAATGGATGCGTATAAGCAATACCAACATCTAGCTAATCATATTCCTGAATTTACCTCAGATGCTTCAGAGTTTCATGTGACGCTTTGGAACTTGAATTATGATGGTAATAATACCACTGCTGACAATACATATCAAAAGAAAGGGTTCGTAAAAGAACCTGCGGAGTTCACAAAAGAGTTCATAAAAGCAAGTCGCTAGATATATAAGCTGATATCTACGAATCCTAAGGTCAGTACAGCTCAAATGGCAGAATCAATGGGACTATCAACACGTCAGGTTCTGAAATACATAAAACGTCTGCAAGACTTGCACAAAATTGCCCGTGTAGGAGGACGTAAGACCGGAGAGTGGAAGATAATTGACGAAGAGTACGAAGGATTCTTCGATAGAATATAATGGTTTCATTTAAAGATGGACAAACTGACCAAGGAACAACGTCATCGTTGCATGTCTGCTATAAAGGGCAAGAACACAAAACCAGAATTATTGGTGAGAAAGTTCTTGTTCAGCCGTGGTTTTCGGTATAGGCTGAATCACCCACGGCTTCCCGGACATCCCGACTT
>OGGC01001817.1_pt1 | contig 13111 bp, 5 predicted proteins | sample 1571181 | NCBI WGS metagenome assembly OGGC01 (sample SAMEA2581930, study PRJEB24529) | metagenome | biome: Human gut stool | place: China | collected 2011 | reverse complement strand
CACGTGGTAAATTCCAGTATGACTTCGGTGATGAAGCCGGATATACTCCATTGCTGCCGATGTTCACTTTGGGACATAATTTTGCTCCTGCTCATATCCATGCCGGTGGGCTTCGTTATCACGGCGCAGGTGTAATCGTTTCACAGTTGCTCAAAGATAATCTGATGGAAGCGGTAGATATACAGCAACTGGAGTCTTTCGAAGCCGGTTGTCTGTTTGCGCAGTCCGAAGGTATTATTCCGGCTCCCGAATCCAGCCACGCTATTGCAGCGGCTATCCGCGAAGCTAACAAATGTAAGGAGACAGGAGAAGAGAAAGTGATTCTGTTCAATCTTTCGGGACATGGTCTGATCGATATGGCTTCTTATGACAAGTATTTGGCCGGTGATCTGGTGAATTATACATTGAATGACGAAGATATTCAGAAGAATTTAGACGAGATAGGAGATTTAGCTAAATAAATTACCTACCAGTTTCAAGTTTCACCACCGATTACACAGATTAACACAGATTTAATTGTAATTCGAAGATTGTCGATATAAAAATCCGTGCTAATCTGTATAATTGGTGGTATTTTTTCATTCCCTATATTTACTTTCTCTCTATTGAATACCTCCATATAAAAGATTTTGCTATCTTTGATGCCATTATTAATCTTATGAACTAATAATGAACAGCCTTAAAAAAACAACAATCTGTCTACTCTTTCTATGTATAGGGGTTAATTGCGTTTTTTCTGAAGTTCCGGAGCAAATTAACTTCTCTTATATTTCTATTAACGAAGGATTGTCACAAAGCACCGTATTCTCTATCGATCAGGACCAAAGAGGTAATATGTGGTTCGCTACCTATGATGGAGTAAACAAGTATGACGGGTATTCATTTACAGTTTATCAACATAATGAAGAGGATCCGAACAGTATTGCTAATGACATTTCACGAATCGTAAAGACTGACAGTCAGGGACGTGTCTGGATCGGTACGCGGGATGGTTTGTCATATTATGACGAAGAAAAAGACAAATTCAGAAATTTCTTCTACGAGAAAAAGGGCAAACGGCAACAAATCAATGGTATTGCAGAAATCTCACCGGAACAGTTGCTTATAAGCACACAGGAAGGACTGACCATGTTCGATATTAAAGAATCCAAGTTTGTAGACGATTCTTTTAGTACCGCTATGCACAAGCTTATAGCTTCAGCTCTTTACAGACAGGGGGATATTATCTATATCGGTACCCCGGTCGACGGGCTTTACAGCTATTCCATTCCTCAAAAGAAACTGGAAAAGATTACTCCGATAACGGAAACGAAACAGATTCAGGCCATTTTGCAGCAATCTCCTACCCGTATATGGGTAGCTACCGAAGGAGCCGGTCTGCTTCTGCTCAATCCGAAAACGAAAGAGGTCAAGGCTTATCATCATTCTTCTTCCAATCCTAAAAGTATCAGTTCCAATTATATCCGCTCTCTGGCACTGGATTCGCAAAATCGCTTATGGATAGGAACGTTCAATGATCTAAACATTTATCATGAAGGAAGCGATTCTTTCGTTTCCTACAGTAGCAGTCCGGTAGAAAACGGCAGTTTGTCACAACGTTCGGTTCGCAGTATCTTTATGGATTCGCAAGGAGGTATGTGGCTTGGAACCTATTTCGGGGGATTGAACTATTACCATCCTATCCGCAACAGATTCAAGAATATCCAGCGTATTCCCTATAAGAATTCTCTAAGCGATAACGTAGTCAGCTGCATTACGGAAGATAAGGATAAGAACTTATGGATAGGAACGAATGATGGTGGTTTGAATCTGTATAATACAAAGACACAACAGTTTACGCACTATATCTTACAGGAAGACGAACGGGAAATCGGTATTGGTTCCAACAATATCAAAGCCGTATATGTAGACGAACAAAAATCACTTGTATATATAGGAACACATGCCGGTGGTCTGACTGTTCTCCACCGCAACAGTGGACAAATGGAAAGTTTCAATCAGCTGAATAGCCAGTTGGTCAATGAAAATGTGTATGCCATTCTTCCTGACAAAGAAGGTAGTATCTTATTAGGAACTTTAAGTGCACTGGTTAGTTTTAATCCGGAGAAACGGAGCTTCACCACCATAGATAAAGAAAAAGACGGTACGCCATTTACTTCACAACGAATCACAATCCTGTTCAGAGATTCCCATAAACGGCTTTGGGTCGGGGGTGAGGAAGGTATATCTGTCTTTCAGCAGGAAGGAATCGAGATAGAAAAGGTGCCTATTCTGCCGGAATCATCTGTAACAAAGACGTTTACCAATTGCATTTACGAGGCTGCCAACGGTATCATTTGGGTAGGTACGCGTGAAGGCTTCTACTGTTTTAATGAGAAAGAAAAGAAAATCAAACGATATACTACGGCTAACGGTTTGCCCAACAATGTGGTATATGGTATTCTGGAAGATACTTTCGGACGTCTTTGGGTAAGTACCAACCGTGGCATTTCCTGTTTCAATCCGGAAACAGAGAGGTTCCGTAATTTTACGGAATCCGACGGGTTACAGAGTAATCAGTTTAATACTTCTTCGTTCTGTCGCACTTCGAGCGGTCAGATGTATTTCGGAGGTATCAACGGGATCACTACTTTCCGCCCGGAACTATTGCTGGATAACCCTTATACGCCTCCGGTAGTTATCACTAAACTTCAACTGTTTAACAAGACAGTTCGCCCGGATGATGAAACCGGTATCCTGACTAAGAATATCAATGAGACAGAAAGTATCACCCTGAAATCATGGCAAACTGCTTTCACGATTGAATTTGTAGTATCCAATTATATTTCCGGACAACATAACACTTTCGCTTATAAACTGGAAGGATATGACAAAGAGTGGTATTATCTGACAGATAAACGTACTGTCTCCTACTCCAACCTACCACAAGGCACTTATCACTTTTTGGTAAAAGCTGCCAATAGTGACGGAAAATGGAATACTGTACCTACAATGTTGGAAATCATAGTTCTCCCTATCTGGTACAAGACCTGGTGGGCAATCATGATTTTCCTCGCCACTTTTATCGGGTTTATCACTTTCGTCTTCCGCTTCTTCTGGATGCGTAAGAGTATGGAAGCGGAACTGGAACTTGAACGCAGGGACAAGGAGCATCAAGAAGAAATCAACCAGATGAAGATGCGTTTCTTCATCAATATTTCGCACGAGCTTCGCACGCCATTAACTCTCATCTTAGCTCCTTTACAAGAAATAATCAATAAGATTAGTGATCGCTGGACTCGTAACCAACTGGAATATATCCAACGCAACGCCAATCGTCTGTTGCATCTTGTCAACCAGTTGATGGATTATCGCCGTGCCGAATTGGGAGTTTTCGAGCTGAAAGTAAAGAAAGAGAATGCGCATCAACTGATACAGGATAATTTCTTGTTCTACGATAAACTGGCACGCCACAAGAAGATTACTTATACTCTCCACTCCGAACTGGAAGAAAAAGAGGAACTTTTCGATCCGAATTATCTGGAACTGATCGTTAATAACCTGCTTTCAAATGCTTTCAAATATACAGAAAGCGGGCAAAGCATTACTGTTACGTTGAAAGAGGAAAACAATTGGCTGGTACTGCAAGTTAGTGATACCGGTATTGGTATTCCTATCAACAAGCAGGGGAAAATATTCGAACGTTTCTATCAGATAGAGAGTGAGCACGTAGGAAGTGGTATCGGGCTGTCACTGGTACAACGTTTGGTGGAACTGCATCACGGACGTATTGAGTTAGACAGTGAAGAAGGCAAAGGCAGTACTTTCTCTGTTTATCTGCCACAGGATATAAATATCTATAAATCTTCCGAATTAGCTTCTAATGACGCTAAAAATGAGGAGGACCAAGTTTATTCTACCAACTCGAAAGAGATGTATTTCATTGATACGGAAAAAGTAGAAAACGAAACGATCGAAACTGGTGACAAGAAACGTGGTACGATTCTTATCGTAGAAGACAATAATGAAATCCGCCATTATCTAAGTAGCGGACTTGCCGAACTTTTCAATACACTGGAAGCCGGAAATGGTGAAGAAGCCCTGGAAAAGCTGAAAGAGAATGAAGTGGACATTATTGTGACCGATGTCATGATGCCTGTGATGGATGGTATCAAGCTATGCAAGAATGTGAAGCAGAATATCCGTACCTGTCACATTCCTGTGATTATCCTGTCTGCCAAAAGCGAAACCAAAGATCAGATGGAAGGTCTGCAAATGGGAGCAGATGATTATATCCCGAAACCGTTCTCACTGGCTATCCTGACTACGAAGATACAGAATATGATGCGTACCCGCAGGCGTATGCTTGAACGGTATTCCAAATCTCTGGAAGTGGAACCGGAAAAGATTACGTTCAACGCCATGGATGAAGCTTTGTTGAAACGTGCCGTTGCCATCGTAGAAAAGAATATGGATAATATTGAATTCTCTACCGACGAGTTCGCCAGAGAAATGAATATGAGCCGTTCTAATCTGCACCTCAAATTGAAAGCTATCACAGGTGAATCGACTATCGACTTTATACGCAAGATTCGTTTCAATGAAGCGGCAAAACTACTGAAGGATGGCCGTTATACAATAGCAGAAGTCAGCACAATGGTAGGATTTAATACGCCGTCTTACTTTGCTACGAGTTTCAAAAAGTATTTCGGATGTTTGCCTACGGAGTATATTAAGAAAGCAAAGGGATAAACAACTAGAGAGGTAAATCCAAAAATATTATGATTTTTACGGAATCCAATCCATAAAAATCATAATATTTTTGGATTTGAAGAAAAAAAGCTTGAAATTTGTTCTTAAATAAAAGAGGTCAATTATGATAGCAAGAATATTAGAACAAACGATTCAAGAAAAATTAGGGCAAGGCAAGGCCATTATAATAATGGGACCTCGCCAAGTTGGGAAAACCACTTTGCTAAAACAGATGTTTACAGACAGCAACGATATTCTCTGGCTGAACGGAGATGAACAAGATACCCGTAGCCTATTCGAGAACATATCGGCAACCCGCCTGAAATATATATTCGGGCAAAAAAAAATAGTTATAATTGATGAAGCACAACGTATCGAAAATATAGGATTACGTCTGAAATTAATTACCGATCAGATAAGTGACATCCAATTAATTGCTACAGGAAGTTCCTCTTTTGACTTAGCTAACAAAGTTAATGAACCTCTTACCGGAAGAAAATGGGAATATAAAATGTACCCGCTTTCTTTCAAAGAAATGGTCAACCATCATGGGCTACTAGATGAGAAGCGTCTCATCCCCCATCGTCTGGTGTATGGTTATTATCCAGATGTCGTTACACATCCCGGTTCAGAAAGCGAAATACTAAAACAGCTTTCCGATAGCTACTTATATAAAGATATCCTGGACTGGGAGCATATCAAGAAGGCTGATAAGATTATGAAACTTCTTCAGGCATTGGCCTTTCAAATTGGCTCAGAAGTTTCTTATAATGAATTAGGGCAATTGTGTGATCTCGATCCCAAGACAGTGGAACGTTACGTGATATTACTCGAACAATCATATATAATCTTCCGGCTGAGTTCATTCAGCAGAAATCTAAGAAATGAGTTAAAAAGCAGCAGAAAAATATATTTCTATGATAATGGAATACGCAATGCTGTAATCGCTAATTTCTCGTTGGCGGAAACTCGTTCAGACATAGGAGCTTTATTCGAAAACTTCCTCGTTTCAGAACGTATCAAATACCTCCAATATAACCGTTTATGGCATAATACATGGTTTTGGCGCACAACAGCTATGCAGGAAATTGATTTAATAGAAGAAGGAGATGGTAAACTAATGACTTATGAATTTAAATGGAATCCTAAACGCTCCGCCAAATTCCCCAAAGCTTTTTCAGACAATTATCCTGAAGCAACTTTCACCGTGATTACTCCTGACAATATAGAAGAATTTCTATTGTAGGTACAAGGTGAAAGTTTGTACATAACAAACAACCCTAATGTATAAGACAGTACTTTTCTTTTTTCAGTAAGGTTTTGATCTAAATTCATAGTTACAAAGATTAATCTAGTGCAATAGTCTTTTTAATATTTCTTCTTGGAGCTATTATTTTCTTCGTTCCCTAATAAATTTGCGTTCCACTTAAGTGGAGCGATAGTTCAACTTAAGTGGTTCTATCGTTCTACTTAAGTGGAACGCAAACTAGAATGTAGAGCTAATTATTATTTATAGAAGATAGGAAACTAAACACAGTATTAAGACAGCTTATCTCTTATTGACAACTAGCGTTTAGTTCGTCTCCGTACCGTTTCCCTCCCGTATCAAAATGAATTAGTTCATTTCATAAAAGAATAGGATGAAAGTTACATTATGATGTATAAAAAGCTTAATATCAGCCTAAAAACCGTTTTTCTAAACATTATTAATATATGATTCAACAATATTAATATCAAAAAATCATTTTTTGAACAAAGTGTGAACAAGACGGATTAGCATTTATAAATAAACAGACTACATTTGCAAACAGTAAAATATAACTTTTAATAATTAAAACCTAATAAAGTATGAAGAACATCTTCTTTATTTGTATGTTCGGTCTGCTAGCATTTGCCGGATGCTCAGACAACGAGGAGGAAATATTGACTGGAGGCAATATAGACATAGATATGCTTCCTCCTAATCAACCTAATGATGTGATCGATGAAAAACTATTTGCAGTTATCAATCTTGATTATCCAGGACTGGAAAAAGCTAAAGAATTTTATAATTCAGGGAAATACTACTATGCAGTAAATGAATTATTAGAGTATTACAGAAATCGGACAAGTGTCATCAACCCTAATATTCAACTGATGAACACACCAATTACGGCATCTGAACTAAATATAGCTGACCAAGCATTAGAAAACAGATTTTATGTTAGAGGATTTGCAGAGCGAGTTGAGGATGGAAAAGAGATCTATTATTCTTTTACCAAAGATAATAAAATAGACTGGTCGTTCATTCCCAGTAAAGTCACTGACCAAGAATTTAAATATCAGATTCATCGCCATCAATGGATGCTTCCACAAGCAAAAGCCTATCGCACAAGTCGTGATGAAAAATATGCAGAATCATGGATCAATGTTTACTCGGATTGGCTTAAAACTTTTCCTTATGAAGAAGGAACAACATTCCCCGAAGAAGGAGGAAAAGAGAATGATGTTGATTATCAATGGAAAGGTTTACAGGTAGCTGAAAGAGTTATCTCACAGATAGATATCATGACTTATTTCATTCAATCTAAAAATTTCACACCAGAATGGCTCTCTGTTTTCTTGACAGCATTTGCCAAAGAAGTAGAATGTATTCGTCTGAATTATTATAAAGAAGGTAACATTCTGGTTACCCAAGCACAAGCTGTAGCAATGGCAGGCATACTTATGCCTGAGTTCAAGAATGCCAATGAATGGCTATCGGAAGGTTCTCAGAAACTAGGAGAACAAATAGATAAACAGTTCCTTGCAGATGGAGTACATTACGAATTTGATATTAGCTACCATGTTGGTGCCATCTCTGATTTTTATGAAACTTACAGAGTAGCTCAATTAAATAATAAAGCTGGCGGATTTCCGGCAGGATACCTTGAGAAGTTAAAATTACCAGCTCATTTTGTCATGGATATCACTTATCCTAATTACAGTGTAGAAAACTTTAATGATACCCGTTCCAATCGTTTAGGAAAAAGTGTACTCATTAAAAATTTCAAAAAGTATGCAGAAATGTTCCCGGATGATCAAGAAATACAATGGATGGCTTCAGAAAGGCAAAGTGGATCCACACCTACTTATTTACAAAAAGCTTATGCAAATGGAGGATATTATATTCTGCGTAATAAATGGGATGACCAATCTATGATGATGATCCTAAAAAACAACAATAATCCTAATAGTAAATATCACTGTCAACCAGATAACGGTACATTTAGTTTATATAAAAAAGGACGTAATTTCTTCCCTGACGCAGGGTCATACGCATACAGTGGGAGCGATAGAGAGACCTATCGCGGAACAGCCAGACATAACACGTTAACCATAATGAGTAAAACAATACCTGATGATAGTATGAAAGGGAAATTGCTTCAATTAACAACAAAGACGGATGAAGCAACATCCTACGATGTCTTGGTTACTGAAAATCCGACATATACTGTTTCAGGTGAAAAACATCTGAATTTGACTCATCGCCGTTCTGTATTTTTTGTTAATCAAAAGTTCTTTGTGATAGTAGATGAAGGATATGATACCACAGCAGACCATAACAGTAACATCAATGTGAATTTTCATTTATGTCCTATTGAAAACGCATCGAGCGATGTCGTAATAGACGAAGGACAAAAAGACAGCCATATTTACGGTGCACATACGGCTTTTAGCGACAATAACAATATCATGCTTAGAACCTTTGTTGAAACAGCCAACGATTATAGCGCATCCGTAAAAACGACTAATACTTCTAATGATATAGGACAAAAAACCGAACGTAAAGGTTATCAAGTTACCATACGTAAACCTAAAATAGTAAATGGTGCTGCAAGATTCATTAGCATAATTTATCCAATTAATGATGGCGCGGAAGCAGCAAACATCAACATGACAGCCACATTTACAGATATAGCAGATGATGAAGCCGCTGGAACATTCCATGCAAATGGAACATCAGTAAAAGTAATTATTGATAATAAAGAATATAATTTGTCATACACACTTAATTAATATATCTAAGAAATGAAACATGCATTATTAAAAACCAAATCAAGGCTTATAATGAGTCTGATGATAGTTATAATGGGTGTAGTTTATACATCTTGTGATGATACAGAAACTACTGATTCTACTAAATTCACAATATTCTACTCAGGTATGACTGATATAGGTCCTTCAATGAGTGGAAGAATTAGTAGCCCAACTTATAAAGGAAATACACCTTCTGATTTTGCTATAACCAAAGTAACTTTAAAAGGTGAAGCCTATTCCGGAGATTGTTTTACTATCGACCCAAATGATGGATTCATATCTATAAATAGCACCAAAGATATGCAAGTTGGCCTATATAAATTATCCATATCATGCATATCCGGAGGGAATTATTATGAATTTAAAGATATTGTAGAAATAAACTTCTTGAAGGCCGTCCCCGATGGAATTTCAGTGGAACCCAACAAACTCCAAGTCAAATATAATGATATTATTGATGAAACAAGTGAAGTAGAACTACCAACAGCGCAAGTCAAGACAGATGGAGATCATGTAACCATTACCAACTATGAGATTGCCAAAAGTGACTATTCAAAATACTTCGACATCACTAAAAGTGGAAAAATAAGTATTATCAAAGGTAGCGCAGCACTTCTTCCCGGTATTTATAATATCTCATTAAAACTAACAACCGGAGCTTCTTCTGAAGATGAAGGAATATTTGAGAATGCACTAGAAATAAATGTCACGTCAGCACCTTTTGGTTTGGAGTACACTCCTAACGAAGATATGCTAGAAGCTGAAAACGACAAAAGTGGAAAGACCTCATTTCAGAGTAATGCGCCTGCACTTAAAGGTTCATTAGAAGGAATAGAATATTCTATAAAAAATATCACCCCTACAACAGATAAAATTAAAATAGATCCAACTACCGGAGTTCTTTCCGTTGACAAAGACCACGGATTGCAAAGTGGGAATAACTATGTCATCTCAATACATGTTCAAAACAATTTTGGAGAAGAAGATTTCAATAATGCATTTACACTACAAGTCGTAGAATACATTGAGCCAATTTCAGGATTCGAATATGAAACAAGTATTGATAAATATCAATATTCAAAGTTCACCATTAGTCCTAAGGAAGGGTTGAAAGGAGATAATATCCAATTCAGCTTGATTAATGAACCGGATGCATTAAAGGGACAGATAGAATTTGACGCCCAAACTGGAACAATCTCTGTAGAAAAAGGGAATACTATTCCACAAGGAAATTATTCACTTACCGTGAGAGCTACTAACTCTAAAAACGCAGAAAATCCTGCAGATGCAACATTTACTCTGAATATCATTGAGAATCCTAATTACTTCACTGATATTCGTTATGGAAACAACATTGATGTACCAGAAGAAAATAATGCTAATCAATTTAGAATTACAGAAGATAATGAAGCTAATGCGGATGCTACATTAAAAGGCTTCACTTTCCCAAGTCCACAAACAGGGCTTAAAGGGGATGTATCGGTCGCATGGAGCATCAAGAACGGAAATAAATGCGACAACTTAACAATCGATAGCAATACAGGAAAAATCAGTTTCAATCAAGAAGCTACATGGCCCGCAGATAACAATGGAGTCAAAGCAAATACAATAGGTTTTTGTTATGTTACAGCAACAGCCGGAACAGATAAAGATAGCCAGATATCTCAAACAACTCTTGTATTTATTCATTATGACTTAAAAGCAAATAATGGAGTACATATCCATTATAATCCTTTTGTCTTCCAAGCTGATCCTAAAAATGGTGGTAATTCAACTGTTCCGTTGGTTACAGTTAACGGAACAACTACAACTTCTAATTTCGCATTAGATTATCGCCGTTCATTTAACTACTATCCCACAGAAGGCACTTTAGTAAAAGGAGCACCCGGAACTGCCGGTTCATTCTTAAATGAACTATGGACTACATATTATAAAGCTATGGATATAAAACTATCAACCGGGTCTAGAAATCCGATGTCATATTACGGCAGCGTATACGATATGAGCCATAGTAAGAAATTACCTAATCAATCGGATAGACTATCCGTAGCATTAGCCTATGTAGTTCCTAATGACCTGACTATACATATCAGTCCGAATATCTGGAAAAATAGTAATGGAGAATATGCTAATGGAATTATGGTTGGAGAAATGACTTTCCTTACAAATGTCACCGTTGATACAACAGAAACCGGAGAATCATTAAAAAATGGAAAGAAAATAGCACCTATCATTATATGGTTTGACAAAAAATTTATTAAATAATGAGCAAAACATCATTAACTATGTATAATACAATCACTAAATCAATAAAACTAAGAGGGTATATCACCCTCTTAGCACTGATTTTCACAATCAGCCTACAAGCCCAGAATATAACTGTAAAAGGTGTTGTTGTAGATGAAACAGACACTCCGCTTATCGGAGCAACAGTTATGGTAAAAGGTGCATCTACTGGAGCTATTACTGACTTCGACGGAAACTTTACGTTAACAACCTCAAAAGGTTCAATAATATCTTTCTCATATATTGGATATAAAACCCAAGAGATTAAATATACCGGACAATCTCCTATGAATGTTAAAATGGTACCAGATAATAAAACTTTAGACGAAGTTGTTGTTGTCGGATATGGTTCCATGAAGCGAGGTGATTTGACAGGTTCTGTTGCATCCGTCGCTTCCAAAGACATTGAAGGCTATAAAAGCAGTTCTGTTATGGGGGCTTTAGGAGGACAAATTGCCGGAGTACAAATTACCCAAACTGACGGTACACCGGGAGCTGGATTTAATATCAACATCCGTGGTGTAGGTACTTTAACAGGAGATGCTTCTCCACTTTATATCGTAGATGGTTTTCAAGTAGATAATATCGATTATTTATCGAACTCCGATATTGAATCTATAGAAGTTTTAAAAGATGCCTCCTCTGCCGCTATCTACGGTGCGCGCGCAGCCAATGGGGTGGTTATGGTTTCCACCAAGTCAGGTAAAGTAGGACGCCCTGTAATTAACTACAACGGCTCTGCAAGTTATCGTAAGATTTCAAAAATGTTAGATGTACTTTCTCCTTATGAATTCGTTAAATTGCAAGGAGAAATAAAAACCGAATATGCAAATTCCTACTATAAATCAGGAAATGATGATAATGGAATTCCTTATCTTTATCAATCAGCGGAAGATTATATCGGAATGAAAGGAGTAGACTGGCAAGAAGAGACTTTCAATCCGACATGGTCACAAGACCATAATCTATCCATCTCAGGCGGTAGTGATAATACCAAATATACAGCTTCATTTTCCCGTTATATTGAAAATGGTATTTTTAAGAATAGTGGATTTGATAAAACGACAGGTAAAATTCGCTTTAATCAAAAGATAACAAAAAACATCACTTTTGATACAACTGTTAATTACGCACAAACGAACCGTAAAGGTGTGGGAACTTCCGCAGACTCCGGACGTTTTAATATGTTAGCACAAATTCTAAGTGCACGTCCAACAGGTGGTCTGAAGCTGACAGATGAAGAATTATTAAATTCTGCTATTGACCCTGAAATGCTAGAGACTGGAGAAAGCCTTGCTCAAGTCAATCCTGTCATGCAAACCGAATCCGTTACTAATAATAAACGTGGAGAAATGTGGTCAGCCAATGCATCTGTAACCTGGCAAATTATTAAAGGATTAACATTTAAGACAGCTGGTACCTATAATACAACTGACAGCAGAACTGACATTTTTTACAAAACAGGTTCTAAAGAAGCATATCGTAATGGAGAAAAACCGTATGGCCGAACTCAAATGGGACGCGACGTACGTTGGACTAATTATAATAACCTCACATGGAAACAAAAGATTAAAAAACATACTTATGATGTGATGTTAGGCCATGAAGTTTCATTCAAAAGCAGCGAATATCTATTAGGAGAAGCGATGGATTTCCCATTTGATAATCTGGGCAATGACAATTTAGGCATCGGAGCTACTCCTAGTAAAGTGAGCTCCAGCTATAATGACAAGATGCTACTATCCTTCTTCGCCCGTGGTAACTATAATTATGACAATCGCTATTTATTAACAGCGACAATACGTGCAGATGGTTCTACTGTATTCTCCCAAAAGAATAAATGGGGATACTTTCCCTCTTTCTCAGCTGCTTGGCGTGTTTCTGAAGAAGCATTCATGAAAGATATAAAATGGTTGTCAAACTTTAAAGTTCGCTTCGGTTGGGGTACTGTCGGTAATGACCGTATTTCAAACTATTTATCATCCTCAAATCCGCAACTAAGCTCTTCAGCGTCCTTCTTGCGTCTAAACGTCCT
>OGGC01001815.1_pt1 | contig 13118 bp, 8 predicted proteins | sample 1571181 | NCBI WGS metagenome assembly OGGC01 (sample SAMEA2581930, study PRJEB24529) | metagenome | biome: Human gut stool | place: China | collected 2011 | reverse complement strand
GCATAGCTTCCAAAGCCAGATGGTAATCTATGTTTGGTAGTCCTTTTGCAATGATTATCGTATGTTTACTGACAGGGAAGTAGTGCGTTACAAAGATATGCGTACATTGTTGAAAAATCAAGGGTTAACCATCTCCACTTTGGCTGAAGAGCCGGAAGAGACGCAGTTAAGAGTAAATGCGGATAAGACACTGGCCGTCAGAGATACTGCTATGCTGTCAGGAGATGAGTATGATGCCGTAGAAAGTGTCTCTTCCCGTGATTCACAAGTGGAAGATATGATTTATTATGGAGATCAGCGGATATTGTTATTTGTTGATGATAACTATTGCAAACCAGACATTTTAGTGAATTGGATCACCCCCGGTGATATAGAAAGTATGGTTCTGGTGAAAGATGTAGATCGTTTTCGTGCAAATACATTATTGCGAGGCACATTGAAATGGAGTGAGAAGTTTTATCTCGACAGAGGATATGATTTGTGTCATGCCTATTGCCGCATTCCATTGAGTCGTGAAAAAATTGCGGTTCTCAATGTGACAACGAAAGATGGATTCGATTCTCGTTGTCTGGGATGGTGGTCAAGATATTATTTGAATACCCGGCAAAGGAATCATAGGAATACGACTTTTTATCCTTTAGGTTATCAGGCCCCGGTAGAATTTTATTCACCGAAATATGATACTGCTGCTAAGAAGGATAATGAGATTCCTGATTTACGAACCACTCTCTATTGGAATCCTAAGCTTGTGACGGATGAACGTGGAAATACTTCTTTCTCATTCTACACTTCCGATCAGCCGGGAAATTATTTTGTTTGTATAGAGGGTATTTCTGAAGATGGAGAATTGATTCATGTTGTAAAAGTCCTGATGCCGTGAATGATTTTTATACCTTTTCTGAATGATTTTTGGGAACAGAGTAAATAATGAGAGGATTGGTTCAATTTTGAACCTTTCTGAATGAATTTAGGACCTTGTTTGACTAAAAAATGCAGTGATTTGCAGTATGAATATCTTATTCAAATAAATTAAATGTTAATTAATTATTTCTATAATCTTTAAAATCTGAAAGCTGATGAAAAATGCAATAATTCGTACGTTTGCTATTGTTGCTTTGTTGGGATTTGGAAGTGAAATGAAAGCAGTTCGAAGTAGTGAAGCTTTCTATTTTTCAAATGACAGTATTTCGCCGGATGAAAATATCGGGCAATTATCGGAAAGGGAAGATTCTATTCGTAAGTCGATGGAAGAGGCTGTAATTTATAAGTTGAAAGACACGCTGGATTTATGGAACTTGTCGCGTTCACCTTATATATCTGTACAGCAATATTTGAAAGGTTCCGTACCTGGAGTGTATGTACAGGAAACTACAGGTGAACCGGGCAGTATGCAGAATATGTTGTTTCGGGGAGTATCGACTCCGATATTTTCAAAAGGAGATGTCGCTTCTACACAACCAGTTGTTTTTCTCAATGGGATTCCGCTGTTGATGAATGATGCTTTTGTTTATAATGTTAAATCAACAGAAGTGAACCCTATAGGTACGGCTACTAACATTCTGTCGGGTTTGAATCTGGATAATGTAGCCTCCATTGAAGTTGTAAAGGATGCTGCGCAGTTGGCTAAGTTAGGACCATTAGCGGCCAATGGTGCTATTTTGATCAATCTGAAAGACGGATTTTATGGTGGTAAGAATATGTTTATTCGTGCTAATGGTGGTGTCGCTATTCCTCCATCCAATGTGAAGATGACAAATGCCGCTAATGAGCATGCCTTTCGTATGCAGTTTGCTGATTATTGTGCAACAGGTGCTCAACGTGCTGCCTATCTGGAGAAAATGCCTGCATGGATGAAAGATGTTCGTGACATGAATTTTTTTGGAGAACCGGACTGGGCGGACGATTACTATAGCATGTCCCCACTTTATAACTTTAGTGCTTCTATGGGAAGTGGAGGAAGTTCAGCCAATTATATATTTATGATGGGCTATACCGGAAATAATGGAGTAGCGGATGAAACAAGTTTTGATAAACTTACGGCAAGTTTTGCATTAAATATGAAGTTGATTGATCAACTGGGGATGTCCTGTCTGATTAATGCTTCACGTTTGTCACGCAATGGAAACCGGAATCTTCGCGATCGTTATGCGGAGATTGAATATTTGCCGGATTTGACTACTCCTCTTTCTCCTGTTGCTTCTGTCTATCATTCTTATCTTGATCTTTACGAGGAATATAAGAAGAATGACAATCTGAACAATTTGTTGAATGGTTACCTGGCTATGAATTATAACTGGAATGGCTTGTTTGTAGACACCCGTTTGTTGCTGGATTACAATACGAATGTGCGTCATGTGTTCTGGCCGATGAATCTGATGGAATCTGTCAATTACGTATCCAATTATTCAGGATACAATCGACGTCTCATCTGGCAGTCGTCTGCAGATTATAAATTCAATTTAGGGCATAAACATTTTTTTAATCTGGGAGCCCAGGCTATTATAATGAAAAGCGTGCAACATTATAACTACACACAAGGTTATGATGGTAAAGACGATACAAAACCTACTACTAGTGGTGGTGGATTCCTCTATATGAAACGTTATGTAGACAAGATGACCCATAATATGGTGAGTACTTTGTTTTCTGTTGATTATAAGTATAAAAATCTTTTAGATGCACAAGTTGTCTTACGTGGAGATGGATCGTCCAATGTGCAGAAAGACAGTCGTTGGTTATTTACTCCTGCAGTTAGTGCTGGCCTGAACCTGAAGAACTTATTTTTGGTTGAGACGGATTGGGTTTCTGACTGGTCATTGCGTGGATCATGGGCTAGAATAGGTCGTTATCAGGATAATAATAGGTTTGCGGCAGGTCCGCAATATACGGGAGAAGAATTGACCGGTTTCGGGCAACCGGTTATGTCTTCCTATTATGGATACGCTTCGGTAGCTCGTCCCTACAATACCGGTTGGGTAGGTTATGGGCTCGGATGGCCTTATTCGGACAAATGGAATGTAGGGTTGAACTCTGTATTCTTTAATAATCGTCTATCTTTGAGCATAGAATACTATAATAATACGGACTGTGATTTGATAACGGCCATTCCGGTGAAACAGGAATATGGATACAAATATAAGTATGCCAATGGGATGAAAGTCCGCAATTCGGGAGTAGAAATCACGCTTTCGGGTAAACCATTCAATGCTCCCGGTAAATTTTCATGGGATGCATCATTTTCACTGGCTTATAATAAAAATGAGTTGTTGCAGTTGCCCGAAAACCTGAATGAACTAGTTGTTGGAAACCGTAAGTTGAAAGTCGGACATTCTATTGATCAATTCTGGTTGTATCAAAATGAGGGAGTTTATGCTGGTGACGCTGAAGTTCCCGAGGTGAACGGTAAAAAGCTTTCTATGAGCTCAATTCCGTTTGCAAAGAACGATCCGAAGTGGAAGGACCAGAATGGAGATAATGTAATTAATGATGATGACCGTGTACTGAAAGGACATACATTGCCGCCTGTCACCGGAAACTTCATCAACAATTTCAAATTTGGACGTTTTGATTTGGGAGTCAACCTTTTCTTTGCGTTGGGGCACGATGCTATCAATTACCGTTCCTCTCAACGTTATAATTTCCTGGCATTGGAGAATACTCCGTCTTTAGAGAGTCTGCGTGAAATATTTTTCTGGCAGACTACCAACGACAAGAACAGCTATCCACTTTACAATCAGATGAGCGGCCTGATGCCATATCGTGCCGAGCAAGATCTATTTCTGGAGAAGCTTTCTTACTTGAAACTTCGTTCTTTAACGCTTGGTTATACATTACCGCTTGGCAAGAAAGCATACAAGGGTGAAGGAAAAAAGAAGGAGATGGGTAAGAAAAAACTGACTGATATTTATTTATATGTCACAGGCAGTAACTTATTCACTTTGACCGGATTTAGTGGTGATGATCCTGAACTGATAGATGTCGATGGTTATTATCGTGGCTATGGACAGCCGTTATCCCGTTCAGTAATTCTCGGAGTTAAATTTAATTTTTAATCTAATACATTTATGAGATATATGAATCAGATATTGTGTTTCAAAAGAATGATAAAACCGTTGGCATTGGCAGCTGTTTTATTCTATTCTTCTTGCAGCGATTTGTTGGAGAATGACAATGCATTCTTTCATGTCTCTACACAGGAACAGCAGTGGAATTCGTTGACCGATACCCGTTCCGCTCTGTTTGGTATCTATGGCTTGATGCGTACTGCTTTGGGTGAAAACAATGGATTTTGGGCGGCAGGTGATTTGCGCTTGGGAGACTTCACGGTGCGTATGCGTGACGATTTACAAGCCATCCGTGACAACCGGCTGGATGCACCGTATGATAATATTCGGCAGATTTCTAACTGGAACCGTTTTTATAAGGTAGTCAATGCAGCTAGCGTTTTTATCGAGAACGCAGGAAAAGTTCTAGAGAAAGATAATGCATATTCAGAGACAAATTATATTTATGATGTGTCTCAAGCTCGTGCGTTGCGTGCATTAGCATACTTTTATATGGTACAGATATGGGGAGATGTTCCCTTGATTACCCAATCTTATGATAACGGAACATTTCCGGAAGTGGCACGTACCGATAAAGAAATAGTTTTGAATTATGTTGAAAAAGAACTTTTAGCAGTCTCCCAACTATTGCCTGAATTACTCGGATCTTCATCAGACAAATATTATGACGGAGATGCAAATACATGGCGGGGGTTACTTATAAATCGTTATTCTGTATATGCCATGTTGGCTCATGTGACAGCTTGGAAAGGTAATTATATTGATGCCGAAGCCTACTCCGGACAAATACTGAACAAATTACCATCTTTCATTAAGAATGGTACAACAGCTCCCTATACAACCACGGAAAACCTAGTTAGCGCGACAGGTATGTTTAGTAGCAAATACAGTAACGATTTCAGTGTTACCCGTCTGGTTGCTTTTGGTTATAGCTATGTGAACAGTGATAAGGGGGATGTGAACGAAACCGGAACTGACGGACATTTGGAGTCATGGACATTAGCCGAACCGATTATCAGAAAACAATTGCCTGACATTTATCTTTCTAAAGATACATTGGAAAAAGTCTTCATGAATAAATTCACGACTGATAATCGTTATGGAGTGGATGCATTGTCCAATCCTGTTCAATATTTTGACGGTTATATTACCGGCATAAATTATCAGTATCCACTTTTCACAAAGATGAAAGTAGTACGTGACGGTGAAGATAAAACTAATGATTTGGGAGTCTTTAGTTCATATATCGTCTGGTCTCGTTTAGAAGATATGTTGTTGATGCATGCAGAAGCACTGGCAGTCCTGAATCGTCCGGAAGATGCATTGGTTGATTTGAATACACTTCGTGGAGTGCGTAATCTGCGTAGTCTGTCTTATGCTAAAGATTTGCAAGGTAATGTAAAAAACTTGCTGAAGGAAATCTTTCAGGAACGTCGCAGGGAGTTGATGGGAGAAGGACACTATTGGTTTGACCGTGTTCGCGAAGCCCGTTTGGTGGGTGATGACCGTACAATGGTCGAACTGGTGAATAATGGTGGAATTTATTGGCCTGTGGCTGGCGAAGTATTACGGCATAATACCGCTATCATACAGAATGAATATTGGAAACGCTAAAAACAAGATACTATGAATAAGAAGTTATTGGCTATTGCTTGTAGCTGGGGAGCTTTATTGCTTTCATCATGTATGGACACATCTGTGGTGGAGTCCGATATGTCGGAGATACCATCTCAAGGCATTACTTACTATGATGGTACCATTTATGAATATCTGGAGAATGGTGATCATAGTTTGGGAGTCACTTATGATTCCTTACTCTATTTATTGGATTGTTCCGGTGAAGGGAGTTCAGTTCCCTTGAAGTTCCAGGAACTGAAAACTTGTTTGCAGGATGAAGAGGGTGAATATACTTTGATGGCAGTTCCCGATTCTTGTATCAGGCTTGCCTTGAAGACGTTGAACAATTATCGGAGATTGAATAATTTAGTTATTGATGCGAAAGATATTCCGGCAGATGCTCCGGAAAGCGAGAAGTATGCAGCAGGTGAATTGACATTGGAGAAACTGTTGAATTATCGCAAAGAAATAGAACATACGGATGCGCAGACACAGAAGCCAAAGATCGATATTTATGAGTATAAAGCCCCGTTGGATACTATGCTATGTCGTTATATGACAGCTGGCTTGTATGACACCGAGAAATTGTCGCGCGTGACCTCAGCCGAAGGAACAATCATACAAGGTTTGTATTCTTATCGAATGAATTTGAGTTACCGGAGATTGCCTGCCAGTGGATATATGGGTGCCGGGCCGCAGGATATTACTTTTTACGATATGCGTAACACTTTGAATATGAATTATTGGGAGTCTACTAAGGTAATGTGGACGGATGTTCAAACCAAGAATGGTGTTGTTCATGTACTTTTTCCGCAACATGAGTTCGGATTCGGAAATTTTATTCACTATTTTAGAAATGTAGGTCATGAAGAATAGAAGAAAAATATGTAACAAATTAGGTAAAAGCGGCTTATTGTGCGCTATGCTATTGGTGAATGCAGGTTGTGTGGATAAATATTTGCCGGATGAAAAAGATGCTTTCGACCGTAACGTTGCTTATACGCGTACCACGTTCGATCCGGTTATGGGGCATATCGTATTCTATACGGATATATGTAATGTTGCTAATTCCACTTTGCCGTTGACGTTTGAGATTACGGATATGATGCATAACGACGGATCGCCGGCGCCCGAATTGGAAGAGTTCTATCCCGTGCGTGTATGGAAGAAACCCTATTTAGGAACAGAGAAATCCATTGACGAGATCAATGCTAAGCGAGGAATTGAATATCGTCGTCTTTTCGACGTGCGCAAAAATAGCGGCGAGATTGTAATGTGGGGTGAAGCTAATTCCGGTATCTTGCGTTGTCAGCCCGATTCCGGTTATGTATTCAACATGAATATAACTAATTCCGGTGGATATAAAGTAGTGAAAAGAATGCGTCTTATGCCCAAACGCGAAGTAGATTTCGAACCGTCTATTTATGATTCACAGACAGGGCTGGCCATTGCCGAATATGTTTCACCGGAAACATCCAGAATGCGCTATGAACAGAATAGTTCTTCATTCTCTTATACTATCGAACCGGAAGATATTCATGTCTATTTTCGCGAAAACAAGGACAAACAGGACGGTGCCACTTCTTTGTCTATTTCCTTCTATGATCCGTCTTGGAATGTCATTGATCCGCGTCGTTTCAATGAAACCAATTGGGGAGGACTTTTTCAGGCCGGTTTCTTGAAAGGGGAGATAGGGCCGAAAGAAGTGGTGTATGATATGGCTTATCCGCTCCCCCTGTTTAACGGGCAGACAAAATATACCGATTCAAAAGGGGAGAAGGCCAGTGTAAAGTTTGCTACAAGTTGGTTCTCAAAGTATGGTTATCGGAATACCGGTTATTTTGTGTTTGACTTTGCTATCTATAAAGAAGCGCATTGGGAGATGTTGATACATTTTGCTAAAGGAATGCCTCAGTTAGGAGAGATTAAAGATTAATCTTAAATGTAATATAGAAATGAAAAATCGATATATTTTACTATTGTTTACATTGTTTTTCGTGGTCACAGGTTCTGTGGCGCAGGATGGAGCAGTGATAGTCAGCGGGACAGTTTATGACAAAGCCGGGAATAACGAGACTTTTCCGGGTGTGAATATCATCTGCCGGGATGCCAAAACACAAAAAAGAATCCGGGGGACAGCTTCCGATTTGGAAGGAGGATTTTCCATTAAGGTTCCTGTCGGTTCAGAGCTGGTATTTACTTATGTCTCTTATAAACCCACTATTTATAAAGTAAAGAAGTCTGTTTCCGGTATTAGTATCTTTCTGGAAGAAAATATCAACGAAGTTCAGGAAACGGTCATTGTGGGGCAACGTAGAGTCAGCAAAGCTAACCTGACTGCATCTGCTACAGTAATCGATGCGAAAGAACTGGCGGATACCCCTGTACCTAACATCATGAACTTGTTGCAAGGGCGTGTAGCTGGTATGGATATCCAGATGAATAATGGTTTGCCGGGAGCATCAGGTACATACAATATTCGAGGTGTTTCGGATATTTCTCTTGTGGGGAATAATGATAGCGGGTGGGATCTTGCTTCTTCCGCTCCACTTTTTGTGGTGGACGGTATTCCGCAGACAGATGTAGAGGACTACAATGCCGAGGGATTGATTTCCGGATCAGGGGTAAGTCCAATCTCTAATATTCCTGTAGAAGATATTGCCAATATACAGATTTTGAAAGATGCTGCCGCTACTTCACTGTATGGCTCGGCCGGTGCTTATGGAGTTATTCTTATCGAAACTAAAAAAGGAGATTCTCCCAAGCCCCGTGTGACTTATTCAGGCAATTTTACCATCTCCACTCCGCCCAGTTTGCGTGAAGTGGCAATCGGTAATACGGAGCGGAATCTGTTAAAATGGCAGATATTGAATAATGATACATCCCAATTGTATCACGGATATCAGGATATAATGTTCATGCCTGCTGTTTCTGACAGTCTGAATCCATATTTTAATAATAATACAGACTGGCAAGATCAGTTCTATCGGGTCACGTACAATCAGTCTCATAACATAAGCTTCTCGGGTGGTGATAATTTGTTCAACTATAAAGTGAACGGTAATTATTATACAGAGAAAGGTATTGTGAAGAATACAGACTTTAACCGTTATGCCCTTACGGGAAACATGAATTATACATCTCCTAATTCGAAATTCACAATCGGTGTCGATATGAAAGTCGGATTTACCGACAATAGTACTGGTAGTGGAAATGCAGTTTCACAGTCCGGTGTGGCGAGTGGTGCCAGTGCTTCTTCACTATTGCCGCCACCATCTCTCTACTCGGCTTCCGTAGCGGCTTTGCAGGTGTTCGGCGTCGAGAATTCAACCGTGAAATCCAATTATTCCGCTACGGTGAATTTAGGTTATGCCTTGCCATTTGATATCAAATGGAGAGGAACGTTCAATTACTCCTATAACTCTACCGACCAGGAAAAATTCACACCTGCTATCTTGAGCGACAGCAAGTATTCTGCCATTGCTTATAATTACAATAGTAATGAATCGAAAGTGTATATCGATACCCATGTCTCACGTACTTTTGATTTAAAATATGTCATGCTGGGGCTGACAACCGGTATCCGTTATAATTCACGGACATCAACAGGCAACAGTATCACATATACAGGCCTCCCCAACGATTACATTATCGGTCCGGTAGGTCATGGTAAATCGGAAGGTAGTGCTACTGTTAGTCAGAATCAGAGTACTTTTTCTTTTATGTTCGCTCCGAATTTCAAAATTAAAACTAAAGATTCATTTAAAGCAGGTGGAGACAAATATATTTTCGACCCTACAATAAGTCCGGAGCTAAGTTCCGTATATGGCACTCGTACGAAGTGGAACATAAATCCAAGTTTGGGATTCCGTTGGAATATCGGCTATGAAAGTTTTATGGACCGGTTTACCTGGCTTGATAATATGAGTTTCCGTCTGACGTGGGGACAGGTTGTCAAATACAAGGCTACCCGCTACGATGTGTTCGGTACTTATGATATAGATCCGGGAAACACTTACAATGGCGAATCATATATTCCGATTGATTATAAAAGATTGCCTAACATAAATCTGGATCCTGTTACTACCACTACTTGGAACTTCGGTTATGATATGTCTATATTCAACAACCGTTTGAGTGCGAATATTGATGCTTATTACCGTCAAGTGGATAATCAGTTGAGTGATATTGAGCTGCCTAACCATGCAGGATTTGAAAAAGTGAGGAGTACGGAAGTGAGTCTGGTCAATTACGGTCTGGAGGTATCTTTGCGAGGAAAACCATTATCAGTGCAGAGCAAATGGAATTTGTTGATCGGATTGAACTTTGCACTAAACAGAGATGTGATTACCAAGTTGCCGAATGAGGCCCGTCAGATTTTGAATAGTGACGCATGGGTAGCCAATCGTTTGGGTGGAAATACTACTTCGATGTTGCTCTATATTAATAAAGGTGTATATGCCACAGACGAAGACGTTCCGGTAGATCCGGCTACAGGCAAGCGCCTAAGGTTAGGGGGGAAGAATACGGATGAAGCATATTTCAAGGCCGGAGATCCTATCTGGGTAGATGTGAATGGCGATTATGTTATTGATGACAAAGACCGTGTAGTGGCAGCAAATGCCCGTCCAAAGGTAACCGGTGGACTGTTCTTCAATCTCTCTTATAAAGAATTTTCGATGCATGTAAATACATCTTTTGTCTTTAAACGCGATATTATTAATTCTGTGCTGGCAAAATCTTTTAAAGCATACGATGATCCGGTACGGAAGTCTATTGAAAGTTTGAGGAAAGATGCGTCTTTATCTCCGATTGAAAAATATAATTTTTGGACAGAAAACAACCGTTACAATGCGATTTATCCCAATCCGTACAACTATCATCACAATAAGGTGATTGATCCGTTCAGAGAAGCACAGACTCTCTTTTTGGAAGAAGGTTCTTATTTCAAACTGAATACTGTGTCGCTGTCTTATCGCTTTCCGAAACGGTGGCTTGACTTTTTCCGGGTAAGAGGGGTTACGTTGAAAGCTTCGGTCAACAATATTTGGACATTCTCCAATTATTCAGGTATCAGTCCCGAAAGTGTGAATGGTCTGGGACGTGACACGTCGGGTGGCTATCCTAACAGTCGCACATGGACAATGGGTGTGGTATTGAGTTTATAATCTTTTAAATATGAGAATTATGCTGAAATATATATCAATAGGATTATTGTTAATCTTTACATCCACTTTTTGCGGATGCAATCTGGATACCGATGATGAAGATAAGATGCCGGGTGATAAATTCTGGGAATCTGCTGCTAACGCAGAGGCATTTATGTTGAGTGTTTATCAAAATTTGCGTAAGGCAACTACAGATAATGGATTTTTTCTTTATGCCGGTGATGTACGCTGTGCTCCAATCACGGGACAGAATACAAATAACTATCTTTATCTGATTCAGAATGATATGAAAAATTATAAAGCGAAGAAAGATAGTAAAGAAGAGGGAACCTCCTCTGATTTTGGCGCTATCTATAACTGGCAGAATATGTATAAAGTAGTGCAGAGTGCCAATATTATGATTGAGGAGGTTGCCAATGTGAAGGAACTGTCAGCCGTAGAAGTGGAACGTTATCGGGCGGAATGTAAATTCTTGCGTAATCTGGCTTATTTCTTTATGGTGCGTATTTTTGGTGATGTACCCTATTATACGGAGGCTTATGCAGCTGCTCCACTGCCACGAATGGACAAGACAGTAGTTTTGAAAACTTGTTTGGCAGATTTACAGACTGTATTGGATAATGACCCTGATAAGGGTATTTTGCCGTGGCGGAATGGAAGTGGCAGCCTGCGTGCCAACCGGGGAGCGGTATTGACACTAATGATGCACATGAATATGTGGCTGGCATTTTTCGACGAAAACAATGCGGTAACTTATTATAATGAGGTGAGGCGTTTGGCTGAAACGGATTCTTGGATAGATAGTAGTATCTATTCCTTGCAGTCAATGAGCCAAATGTCAGAAGTGTTTCAAGGAGAAAGCAATGAAGGTTTGTTTGAGATTGCACAGAATGTCACTATGGGTGAGATATTTAAAACAGATCACATGTGGTGTACAAAAGTGGTATATAAAATACGGAATCGTACAGAACCGGAGTTCAAGTATAGCGAAGTCTTTTTGAAGCAACTCTATCCGGAGGAGACTGCTGATATGCGCAAAGAGTCCTGGTTTAATTATCTATATCTTGATGATGATGATTATGTGGGTACTGCACGAAGATTGGAGATTATAAAATTGTTGAACGCCGATACTAACGGAAATAGCACGATTCCCAATGCCGGTAATTACATTGTATTCCGTTTGGCTGACGCTATCTTGCTCTATGCTGAAGCGTTGAACAATCTGGGTGAAAGTAACGATGCCTTGCGTGAAGTTAACCGCATCAGACAGCGGGCGGGTGCTCCAGATTTTACAGATGCAGATAATCTGGATGCTTCTATTTATTGGGAGCGTGTACGTGAATTGATGGGCGAAGGACAGTATTTTTACGATCTGGTGCGTACACAGAAGATCTGCGATACTGATTTTGCAGTCTTTGCCGATGAAAGTGGGCATCGTGAAAAAAAGGCCGACCTTAAACAAGGTTCCTGGACCTGGCCTATCTATAAGAAAGCACTGGATAATAATCCGTATATGACAAAGAATCTATATTGGGAATAACTTGAAACAGAATAGTATATTATCATGAAAAATAATAGTAGAAAACTAATTTTTGGAATATGTGCATTCCTGCTGGCGACTCTGTCACTTGGTAGTTGTAATAGCGACGATTATTTGGTAGACGGCGGAACGAGTAATCCTTATTTTGACGGGAATGTGATGCAATATCTGGAGTCGCGCCCCGATTTATTCAAAGACTTGGTAAAAGTCATCAAATTGACTAAATGGGAAGATATCCTGACCAATGAAGAAGTGACCTTTTTTGCTCCGACGGATTTTACCATCGCCAAGAGTGTGGAACGAATGAACTATTATCTTTACAATTATCAGGGGATGGATAAGATAACGGAACTTTCTCAAGTGAAACCGGCTGTGTGGGAAGATCTTATCGGAATGTATGTCATGGAAGGAAAGTACAGATTGAATGATATCGCTCAGATAGATACGGCAGCAGTGAGTGCGTTTCCCGGACAGACTAATTTCACTTACGACCGTAGTTACAAGATGACGATGGGTGTATGCTACGGAGATGCCAGCGGTATAAAGTATGCCGGATACAGACAAGTCATGTATGCTTATCAGGATTTTGGTTATCCGGAGTATGCGTATGTGTCGTCCTGCAATATCGAACCGACAAATGGCATTGTACATGTTCTTCGGCTGGACCATTATCTAGGAATATATTTCCGGTAATCGTGTGGAGATATACTATGACATGCCGCTTGGAGA
>OGGC01001809.1_pt1 | contig 13147 bp, 19 predicted proteins | sample 1571181 | NCBI WGS metagenome assembly OGGC01 (sample SAMEA2581930, study PRJEB24529) | metagenome | biome: Human gut stool | place: China | collected 2011 | reverse complement strand
AGCACAAATCTTGCGTGTGAAAAATCTTATTTTCACACTAAGACGCCATTTCTTATCTGATATAGTTATAATGGCTGCCGAGTTAAACCTATTATTAAAAATAAACTATTTTAGTTGTGTTTGTCAAATCGGCAGCCACATAATAACGTTACTTTTTGCAACTACAGTTTTTATCAAACTCAGGATTATAAAAATAATAATTATTAGAATCAAGCTTGCTCTGTATAATAGAAAGTGCTTCGCCAAAACGCTGGAAATGTACGATTTCCCGCTCTCTTAAAAATCTTAAAGGATCGAGTACATCCGGGTCATCTTTTGAAAGACGTATAAGATTATCATATGTTGTTCTAGCTTTCTGCTCTGCAGCCATATCCTCAGTTATGTCTGTTATAGCATCTCCCTTTGACTGGAATTCACAGGCATTGAATGGAATTCCACCAGCGGCCTGAGGCCATACGGCTGCTGTATGATCTACATAGTAGGCTTCAAAAGGAGTTCCCTTAATCTGTTCCATTGAAAGATTTCTTGTAAGCTGATGAACCATTGTGCTGATCATTTCAAAATGTCCTAATTCTTCTGTACCTATATCTGTAAGTAGTCCTGATACTTCTCTGTAAGGCATAGAATATCGTTGTGAAATATAGCGCATAGATGCTCCTAATTCTCCGTCTGGTCCACCATACTTCAATAAGGTATATAACAGTGAAACATAGTCTTTATGCTGTATTGAGAAAAAACTATATATCACACACAAAATAAATACAAAATTCAACAATTAATTATAGAATTTAAAGTGGAATTGTAGTATAATATCCTATACCAATTTTAGGTTGCAATGGGGGGTAAGGGGTATGCTTATAACAGACAAAAAGATACGAAAGTTAGTAAAAGAAAGAAATCTTATTGCTCCGTTTTCAGAAGAACTTTTACAGAGTGAATCTTATGATGTTACTATTGGAAACAAGATAGTTTTGTTTAGAAAAGACGAGGTGCGTTGCCTGGATATTGCTAAGCAGAATGATATTGATTCGATATATCAAGAAGTTGATATATCTGAGAATGGTTATGTTATATCGCCAAGTGAGTATATATTAGTACAGATAAATGAAAAGATAAATTTACCGGATGATATATCAGCACATATTCGTCCTAAGACAAGATATACCAGGTTAGGATTAGTTGTTAGTGCACAGCATTGCAACTCATCATATGCAGGTACATTAAGAATAGGTTTATTTAATGCTACTGGTTACCCAATTCGCATAAGGAAGGGGTATTCTATTGCTCAATTAGTATTCGAAGAATTGAATGAAGTTGCCTCTGATGAAAAGTTGTACAGAATTAAAGAATCAGCTCATTATCAGAATGAAAATGGTGAATTCAGAGGAGCTAAATTCGATGATAACTTTTTAGATAAGGTGATGGGGGAAATATTGAATAAATGAGTAAATTAGACGAAGTCCTGGATGCACTTATGGCAGCTAAATATGATGTTATTGATAAAAATGCATCAGAAAAAGATAGAAATGAACTTATAATTGCGTTAAGAGAAAAGAAAAAAGCTGAGATAGTTCAAGAAATTAAGCTTGAATATGAACAGGAAATAGTTGAAAAGGCTACAAGTGAGATTCAAAAACGAACAAACAAAGAGAAAGTAGACCAGCTCAAATCGTTAATGTGGAATGGCTTTTTTGTAGCATTTCTAGTGGGACTCGCAATTAATCAGATAACAGAGCTATTAGTAACTATAAAACAAGTAGTTCCAATAAATACTAATATAAGTACATTGATATTTAGTATTATTTTATTAGGAATTGTGGCATTTATGTACTTTTATCAGTTTATCAAAGAGGCAATTGCTACTTTGAATATGCTGAGAAAAGGTGAACAAAAGAGTGAGGAATAGTTATCCTCACTCTTTTATTATTCCTGCAGGAAGAAGTACACTTCAAGTTTATCCTTTTCTTTATCATAAACAAAATGATCCACAATACTTCTTATAGCATTCGCCCTTGTAAGTGTATCATTAGAAGTATCTTTAATAATATTCAGAACAGATGATATATTCTTAAGCAGCAGCTTATTACCATCTTCATCAGAGGATGTATTCTTGAAAGACTCCAGTTTTCGCTGCAGTTCTTCACGTTCATCTTTAAGCAGTTGCTTATTCTCCTTATATTCTTCTATAGTATCAATACCATCCCGGTATGCTTGTTTAATCCTTGTTTCTTTATCATCCAACTTAGATAACCGGTTAAGAAGCATGCTCTTGCTGTCTTCTTCTGGTTCATTAGTGCTTTTCTTAAGTTCATAGTGCAATTCTATACTTCCATCTAGAACACGCTCTAATGATTTGTATACAGCCTCTTCAAGCGCAGTGGTCTTGATGAAGTGACTGTGAGAGCATTTACCTTTATTGTAATTACCACACTGATATCTTGTAGCATTAAGACCGGCCATAAGAGAAGCTCCACAGTCTGAACATTTGACAATGCCACCCAGCCAATGTTTCATATGCCCTGCAGCTCTTGCTTTGTAAGGGCGGCTCCTTAGCGCTATAAGATGCTGGACTTCATCCCAGGTCTCTTTATCAATCAGAGATTCATGTTTTCCTTCTGCTATGATCCAGTCGCTAACAGATTTAATAGTATGGTCATCATGTTTCTGTCTGTTCCATCTTACAGCACCGTAGTAGAATGGATTGGATAATATGTATTCCACAGTACGTCCTTCATATGTCGAACCACGTTTAGTCCGGTACCCAAGAGAATTAAGCTCCCTGGCAATCTCTAAGTAACTATGGCCGAATATATAATCATGATAAATCTTACGTACGATAACAGCCTCATCATCATATATGTATGGAATGCCAGTATCTTTATTCATCTTATAACCCAGCGGAAGGGAAGACTGGTAGCCACCTCTTAATGCTTTTTCTGTCATGCCACGTAGAACTTCTCCGGAGAGACGGATAGAGTAGTATTCATCCATCCATTCAATTATCCTTTCAATAAGACTTCCAAAAGGACCATCAATCAAAGGCTCTGATATGCTCACAACCTCAACGTGGTTCTTTTTCAGTAAAGACTTATATACGATAGACTCTTCCTGGTTACGTGCAAATCGGCTGAATTTCCACACAAGAATAACATCAAAAGGGTGTTCTTTGCTTTTTGCCATTCCTATCATTTTCATAAATTCTGGTCTTTTATCAGCTTTCTTGCCGGAAATACCATTATCAAGATAGATATTACTTGCCAGAAGTGACATATTATTCTTTTTAGCAAAGTCTATCAGAAGACGTTTTTGTGCATCCGGAGAAAGCTCTTCCTGCTTGTCAGTAGATACACGGATATAAGCACATGCTGATTTCATATTAAGTATATCCTTAGCCATATTAATCATCCTTTCTGTAAAATATATGCAAGTTGCACCGGTGCAACTCAAAAATGGGTAAAAAAATAACACCACTTGCAAAAGCGGTGCTATGAATGATATAATATGGCTTGTCGAAGGCGGTATTATATCATAAGCACAGCTTATGTAAGTATCGTGGTAAAGGCTCTTGTGCTACCAACACAAGGGCTTTTATTTATTTGGACCATCTCGGCGAAGTCAACGAGATGGTATAAAAAAGACTCTGGACCCGAAGGACACCAGAGTACGTTCAAGAGTAGTGTATCTTGAATGGATATTAGTGTCAATAGTCATTTCCACATCTCCAAAACATAAAATGTTGGTTTAAAGCCGATAATTATTCGTCTTCATCATCATCATCAAGAGAGTATGAGTTAGTATAGTTAGAATCAGAAGAAAGAGATTGACGATATTCGCCAGCTACCATTGTTTTGTTAAATTCTGCCGTTGGTTCTATTTCATCAACTATCTTTTCAAGCTCATCTATAGATATCTTGAAAAATTCCTTACGCATATTAACTTTATTTACACGTCTATCATTAAGTATTTCGTGCATCTTATTTTCAAGAGCTACAGCATCTTTAGAGAATATGAAGCTATGTACATCAAATTTAAAAGGAACGCTGGAGTTTCCGAGCTCATTAATTCTGTCTTGAGGTTCAAGCCTACGTGTCATACCTACTTTAAATACATCTTCACCAAAAGCTCCTAAGTTACTTATTATATAAACAGTACCGGCTTTACCATTTTGTAAGTTAGTTATTTCATCCTTTTTAACAATTACTTCACCTAATTGAGATTGAAGTTCAAGGATTCTTGCCTTGAGTTTATCAATTTCTGATTCATCAGTAGTATTTAACATAGTATCTTGCAACTTACTAATTTCAGTATTGAACTTTTCTTCTTCCTGTTGAATATGTTTCTTTTCACGTTCAAGAGCTTTACGTTCTTCAGCTTCCTGTCGCATTTGTTCTTTAAGAGCCATCTGTTCTTGCTTAGCTTGCTCACGTTTAACATAGTAATTATATTCAATTTTAACAGCATTAATAAAGAGATATTCTAATTCGCCTATGAACTTTGTAAGAGTACCAGCAATAGTCTGATTGCCTTCGCCAGCAATCTTAAGGTATTTTGCAGAAATATCTTTTACATGTTCGATTGCAGTATCTAGCTTTTCATATTTTAGTGCATATAATACATTCTGTAGTTCAGCTCTTAATGCTATTACCATTAGGTTGTAGATAGCTTTATTAGCTTTGGTTGTATATCTGGCAGAATATTGCTTTAAAAGATTGTCTATAAGCTTTTCATTATCTTTATAAGCTTTTCGCAGACTCTTTATGTCCATACAATGTAATTTAAGAATTACTGAAGGAGCAATTTCTTCGGCATCTTCTAAATCACTTGTGCTTAAGATGCAACTATTATAAGGAATTTCTAAATTTATAAAGTTATCAAATGCATAAGCAAAACTCTTATACAATTCTTTGGAACGTGATATTTTACGCTGCTGGGTTGCAAGAGATTTTTTTAGTTTATCATCCTGTTGTTGCAATTCATTAATTTCAGTTCTCAATTTATCAATTAATACATTATTACTCTGTATTTCTTCATTGAGAGAATCAAGGTTAGCTTTTGCTTCGCTTTCAGCAGAAGCAATCTTTGCGGCTGATTCCTGTTCTATTTGTTCAATCTTTTTCTTTGTTTCTATATATTCAGTAACACCTAGCTCATCACATGTTTGTATCATTTCAGAATATTCCTGCGATAGTTGATTGTTTTGATTGAATGTTTGTGTGAATAGTTCTTTTTGTTTCTTATCATTTACAGCTTTTATGATAAGAAGAATAATGCCGATTATAGGCGGAATAATAAGAAACCAGCATGCACATAAAAGTGCAATAAACCAAGTGCTTAAGTACCATTTTTGTTTTGTGTTCATAATAAATATCCCCCTATTCTTCTCTATGTGCAAATATTTCAACTACCTGAACATCTTTGCACTGTTTGTCATAATCTCCATTTTCAATGTGTTTCATCTCGTGATGATACGCTTTCATAAGCTGCTCCAGGGAGTGCCTGGAGTTTAATACGATAGTATATGTATCATCATTACAATGCATAGTGTATGCCTTAATTGTCACAGGCATATCAGCATATACAATATTAGTATCCAATTTCTTTTCACCCTCTTACTGTTAATCGTTGTTGTTAGACATTCGGTCAATCATCTCCTTTACAAACTGAATATCTTCTTTTTTAACCTTGCGTGATGCATCAAAGAGAACTTTATAGTCAGGGTTCTCATATAAGAACTGAGCCATATCTCTTGCATCATCATCAAGATAATATACATTATTATCTTCATTAGTATTATAAGAGAGTTTTTTTGTAGCTAAATCATTCATATCTATATTAAATATCTCAGATAATTTCTTTAAGGCTTTAAGTGGTGGTTCAGAAACACCAGACTCCCATTTTTGTATTGTAGTAAATGATTTATAACCAAGCATATTGGCTATGTCATCTTGAGAATATCCTTTTTTAGTTCTTAAAAAACGTATGTTTTCACCAAGGCACATATTAATGTCACCGCCCTTCTTAATTTATATTTGAATAATATAATATAATTGAAGAAAATTCAAGTAGAATTGATAAAAAGATAAAAAAACTTGAAATAAATTCAAAAAAGGTATTGACACTTGAATATAAATCAAGTAACATATGCTTGAAAATAATTCAAGTTGAAATGAGGTGATGAAAAGTTGAATACAAATGAAATGCAGTTCTCCGTTAAAGAATTAAGAGCAAGAAAAAACGAAACACAGGAGCAAGTTGCCAACAAAATCGGAATTTCTCCTCAAACATACTGCTCGTGGGAAAAAGATATATCTAATGTGGCGGTAAGTAAGGTTAGAGCTCTTGCTGAGCATTTCGGTGTAACTCTTAATCAGATAAAATTTTAATTTTTTTTTTGAATTTTAACTTGAAATAAATTCAAGTAAACATTCAAAGCAAGTAACATAACAAGGAGGTATTTATATGGTAACAGCAATAGTATATGTATCAATGATACTTATTTTAATTGGTATAGCAGTTCAAATAAGTAAGAACATCCTAAGAAAAGAATTTGGCTTACATGATGAAACCGGAGGGGCGCTTTATAAAATAATACGGAAACGTTGCCTTGTTATAGGTTGCAGAAACAAGGCTGAAGTATTTTTTGGATGGCGTCAGGGTGTATGTAAAGAATGTTATGACAGAATATTTAAGTCAAAAAGGTAACTATTCCAAGCAAGTAACATACAAGGATGTGAGAGCAATTGCGAAGAAAACATATAAGTACATTATCCGTAGCTATGAACCATTCATAGAAGAGAAAGCCAAGACATTTATACAGGCGGTATCAGCTATAAAGAAAATGAAAGTATCTGGCATTAAGCATTATGAAGTTATAAGGATACCATTCAGAGAGAGGCATCCTAACTTCCCAATATATTTTTCAATAGCTGTGTTGATGATTATTAGTTTAAGAGGTTAAGAATGAATAGCATAAAAATTAATTACGATAAAGAAGAACTTGAAATTGATGGAGAGAAAATCACAAAGCCATTTATTGTAAAAGTTCCATATGTTGATGGTTATCAAAAGGCAAAAGTATTTAATCATAAGAATGGATGGAAAGCAGGAGAAAAACTTCCCTGTATTTCAATAACAAGGAATTGATACAGGGAAGAATAAGTTATTCATAGAAAAATTTTATTGCTCTCAATTCATTGTTTTCAAGAACATAGTCATCCATATAAATTTTTATGTATTGTCCATCAGGAGAAACAAGAGTGTCACCAACAGATACTACACCTAGATATGAAGGATGTATTAAAACAAAAGGTCGTCCTTGTTCGGTTACAGGAAGACCTTCACAAGTTCCAATTTCAGTAAAGTTGCTGATGATAGTGTATGTAATTGGCATAAACAAACTCATTTCAAAAATACTCGGCTACGGCAATAGCCTGTGATTAAAGTATAGGAGCTAGAACAGGATTAAACAAGATATTTATACAAGGAGACAGAAAGTGATAAAGAGAAAAAACACAATATTAGCAGCTTTAATATTAGGTGCATCATTAACAATGACAGGTTGTAGTGAAGCAGATAAAGTTAATTACAATATGTCAAAGCAGGCAGATTATTTTGAGTGTGAACGAAAAGTAACAGTATACAACGCACGTACAGATAAAATCATTATGGAAGCAGAAGGCTATATGAGCATAAGCAATGATAGTGAAAATGAACTTGTATGTACGGTTAAAACTGGTGCAGATGAATACAGAAAGAATTACATATATCTCAATGATTACACAATGTATGTTGTTGAGGATATAACAGGAACACATTCAGACCCATATCATTACAAGATGTATTTTCATACAGAAAGTCTTATTGATGTGGATACAAGACCATAAAAAGGAGAAGATATGAACACAACAGCAGTAGCAATAACAACGATTATCTGCATAACAATATTAGTTTTATGCAGAGATGATAGGAAGAGGTGATATTATGGCACATTTTAATTCAAGTGAAGCAAGAGCAGCACAGGATAAGTATTGCAAAGAGAATGGATATCCACACTTTGCACCAGAAAGTGGAAAATGTTGGAGTTGCAATAGTGATATTTATGCACAGATTAACCACGGCAGATATAAAACTGGAATTTCAGTAGAAGAAGCCGGCTCAACATTAATAACAGGATGTCCACATTGTCACATATCATATTGTGATTAAAAGCAGTAATCAGGACAATCAGCAGAAGCATATAAGACAGTAAGCTTCGATGAGGTGAAATAGATGAACATAGTAATAAAGATTATAGAAGGTGACAAGATTATCGATTATGAGTCGCTTTCGGATAAGCAGAAGAAGGAATATGGACAGAAACTTAATGAGCAGGCATTAGCGGCATTAGGGTATGTCAGAAAGGAGTAAGAGGATGTAGAACATTTTGAAGTAAAATAGTGTTCTGCAAATAAGAATATGATGTATACAGAGGCGCAGCAGCATTTTAATGACACTGAAAGAAGTAAGGACTGGATTACATCACTTGTGGCAGTTCCAGATGATAATTTGTATCAACGATTATTTGAATTATCAAAGCAGTACGGAATGATAAAGGCAGAATTTTACGTTGATGTGTCATCAACAGACAACATTTATGTAAAAGTGTGTAAATGCAACATTACAAATGAATAGAAAAAAGCCGGCACTGGAATGCCGGCAATTTTATGAGTACATATAAAAATCACTTTTAATTATTATATGAAAAAACTCATAGAAAGTCAAGCATACGGGCGAAAACAGTCCGCTTTTGTAACTTTATTAATATATTAAAGTTAGAACATTTTAACAGGGGGCAGGTATGGCATACAGAAAAGATGTATGGCGTTTCCCTGGCTCTAATGAATATGAGTATAAGTTCATAGGTAATTATGGAGCAAAGGGAGAAAAACGACATAAGAAACAGAAAGCCTCTCCGGAACAGATAAGAAAACAAAATCAGAGGAACAAAGAAAAGAGAATACGAAGGTTAATAAAGGCTAACTTCAAAGAAGGTGATATGTGGGTGACTCTTAAGTATTCAAAAGGAACTAGAAAAAGTATTGAAGAGGTAAAAGATAATCTCACAAAGTTTCTTAACAGTATGAGAACACAATACAAGAAAAGAGGACATGCACTTAAGTTCATATATCGTATGGAAGTAGGTGCTAAAGGTGGAGTACATATTCACATTCTTATAAACAGAATAGACCAGGCTAATACGGATGAGATAATAACAAAGTGCTGGAAGAGATTTGGACATGTTAATTATCAAAATATATATGAGGCAGGAGGATATGCTGACCTTGCTGCATATATAGTCAAAGAGTATGAAGAAAATACAAAAGAGTATGAGCAGCTTAGTCTGTTTGAAGAGTATGAACAGAAGGAACTCATAAAGTATTCAAGTTCACGTAATCTTATACGACCAGAGCCGGAGAGAACAGATTACAGCCGGAGAACTGTCCGTAAGCTCATTGATGACGGACCAAAACCAGCAAAAGGATATTTCATAGACCCTGATTCTATAGTGAAAGGGCAAAATCCATATACAGGTATGAGTTATCTGTATTATACGGAGTACAGGCTTACAAGGGATGGCCCACACCGGGAGGGATAATATGAGGCATGTAAATATATACACGGAAACAACATTTAAAGGATTAAAAACACAAAATGGTGTTATTGGCTATGTATTAGAACTTATCACAAATAAAGAACCTATAACGCTTGACAGCACAGAGATACTTCACGATATGAAACCAAACAGGGCAGAGCTGGCAGCAATAATTAAAGCTTTAAAACGTATGAATGAGAAATGTGAATTAACAATATTCACGGAGTCATCATATGTGGCCAATGCATTTAATTCAGGATGGATGGCTGCATGGAAAGAGAATGGCTATAAAACTGCAAGAGGAAAAGATGTGGCTAATCGTGAAGAATGGGAACAGTTAGATGAACTGCTGACAGGTCATATATATGAGTTCAGGCTTCAGGAGGAACATTCATATAGAAACTGGCTAAAGGAGCATGTAAACAAGGTAAAGGAGTATGAAAATGTTTGATATATTTGGAGAATTTGACAGTGCAGAAGAAATAAATGAAGCGGCAGCAGCACAACTGGCAGAAGGTGACATAGAAGCAATAATGACTATAGCAAGAGAGAATGGCATTGATGCAGATGATGCACAGGATTACATAGATGGCACTACGGATGAACTATGTTCACCACTTATGGCCGCATTTGGAAAAATAGAGGTAGAGGCAGCAGAGCTAAAGCCTAAGGAGATAATAGAAGACTGGGTTAATTACATAAAAAAGAGATGCACAGAATCAGAAGATATGGCAAGTGCAGTAAGAAGTAAAGGCAAGAGAGTTAAAGGTTGTATTGCCATGCTTCTTAAGTGGAGCTGGGAAAATTCTTATTCAGTAGATAAAGACATAATACATCTATCTGGTATAAAAGGTACGAGTGCTGTCAAGATGGGTATTCCCGGAATGGCAACAGCATACAGGCTTATAGATGAATATTATCTTGGAGGTGATAAGCATTGAGAAAGTTAGAGGTATTAGCATATGCAGGACGTAAGTCCAGGTCAGGAAAAAATACATTGATAGCAGATATTGTGGATATAGGTGGTAAGGAACATCTGATAATAGACTTATACAGCAAAAGAGAGCTTATATACAGAATGGCATTTAACGATATGGAATATGCTCATTATGATTACAAGAGTAAAAAATGGGATGCAGTAGTATGCTCATACAAGAAGCCACATAGAAACGAAATAAACAATGCCAATATAGGTGAAGAAGACAAGGAAAATATTTTAAAGTTTTACGGCAGGAACAAGAAAGATTATCAGGATTACACAGATATTATATGTGATATAGAGAACCTGGTAGATACAAGAAAAGACAAGGTAAGGCATGAAAGGGAAGGAAAAGAAAAAGAACAGTTGCTGAAACTTGTGCCAAAAGAACCAAAGATATTACAGGATGCAATAAATAGATATGCTAATCGGGGCAACATAATATATTACAAGCGAAAAGGTAACAAAGCTGATTATCATTGTTGTCAGTGTGGAATGGATTATACAAGGAGAAACAAATCATCAGAAAGTTATGAAGATTCAGTTTTTGCATCATTAGCGAAAGTGCCAAAGGTGTTTGAAACAGAAAACTGTCCATATTGTAAAAAATCAGGAACACTATTGCAGATGGGGCATGCTAAAAGAACTCATCAATACTTTGAAATATTGTTATATCAACTAGCTAAGGATAGTAAGACACTAATGGTAACAGGATACAGTATTGATGTGTATAGAAGTCCATACAATGCATATAACATATCGAACAGAGCATATGCGATATCATTCTTAAGGCCCGGATATGAGAGAATATATCAGATATGGGGAGAGCACATTATAAAGTCAAATTACTTTAATATAGGCAAAAATTGCGACGTACATGAACTTGGCAGCAGTGTTATATCAGAGAGCAGTCTTAAGCATTTCCCATCAAATATGGGAAATCTTATATGTAATGCAGCAGAAAAGGAAACAAACCATGTAATAGCAAACTATAATGCACTTAGGACATATGCAAATGCACCGGCAATAGAAAGCCTTTATAAGATTGGATTTAATAATATATGCAGGAGTCTTATATGGAGCGGTGGACACACAAGAGATATAAAAAAGACGGCCAAAGAGGCAGCAGATATACTTATGGTAAGCAAAGAAGGCTTTAGGTACATAAGAAAGAATATAGATGATGATAGGCGTATGCTTACAATAATAAGATATATGGAGAAAAATAACATTCCACTCAATGATAATAATGTTGAGATTATAGAAAGTTTAGGGATATATAATCATCCTGGAAATGCAATTATGGTAACTTGTTTATCCACATATCAGAGTATACAGAAACTTTATAACTATCTTAATAAGCAAAAGCACAATTATACTTCACTTTCTGATACGCTTAATGAATACTATGATTATATAAAACAGCGTGAACTACAAGAAGATGATCTTAGCAATACAGTATATTTAAGACCACGGGATTTACATACAACATATATGACATTGTTAGAAGATGTAGAACACCTAAAGAATGAGAAGTATATAGCGGAGATGAGTGAAAAATACAAAAATATAAGGGAGCGTTCAGCGAAGATCCCTAAAAAATATACGTGGCAGCAGGCAGAATTTCTTATAAGACCAGCAAAGAGCGCAGAAGAGATAGTTATAGAAGGCAGATTGTTACATCACTGTGTTGGAAACGATACACAGGGATATATGAAAAAATTTAACGAGGGAAAAGGTTGGATATTACTGGTAAGACACAAACAGAATCCTACAGTACCATTTGTTACAGTAGAACTTGTAAACGATAAGATCAGACAGTGGTATGGAATAAAAGATAGTAAGCCAGACAGAGAAAATGTTGAGGCATTTCTCAATGCGTATATACAACATATAACAGGAAAAGGAGGAAAAAAGACTGCATGAATAAGTTAGAAGAACTTAAAAACTACAGTGAATACAAAGCAGCACTTGATGAGCAGATAAAGGAATCAGCGGAAGGTTTTGTAAAGATAGGTTATCTTTTAAAACTGGCAAAGGATACAGATATCTTAAAAGATTCTCAGTATAGCAATGTAATTGAATTTGCCAAAGCAGAGTATGGAATTGATAAAACTATGGTATCACGTTTTATAAGTATCAATGACAGATTTTCTGAGAATGGAAACAGTCCAATGCTTAGGACAACATATCAGGGGTTTGGATATGCTAAGCTGGCTATTATGCTTCAACTACCAGATACACTTAATGAGGAACTTACGCCAGAGTATTCAAAAAGAGAGATCCAGACACTTAAAGAGGAAATGGATAAGGAAAAGACAATATCAGATCTTGAAATATATGCAGAAGGAACAGACAGCGAAAAGACAGAACTTGAGCAGATTGTGTATAAGATATGTGAAGAGAATATAGAGGTATATGAGCGTATATATAAAGCAGTTACACATGAGCAGCTTACTTCAAATTCAGTCATTAATATATTTGCACCTGCTGGAGATATGATTTATTCAGTACGTGTGCAGGGAGCAGGAAGAAAG
>OGGC01001806.1_pt1 | contig 13163 bp, 10 predicted proteins | sample 1571181 | NCBI WGS metagenome assembly OGGC01 (sample SAMEA2581930, study PRJEB24529) | metagenome | biome: Human gut stool | place: China | collected 2011 | reverse complement strand
AGCTTGCCTGGTATCAGCACATGGACGAGGAAAACCGCCTGACAGAGACAGATAAGAACGACAGCAGAATCTACAACTATCTGACGGCGGCCTCCATTCCCTACAACGTGACAACCAATGCGGCGGGGGAACTGGTGTATCCGGCAGGAACAGCGGAAGAACCGTATATTTATTATGTCAACCAGAATGCATACGCCTACGGCGGCTTTTTCAATGCCATCCGTCCTACCGCGGAGGGAGGCAGCGGAAAACATGTACGCGTGATCGTCTGCAAGAAGGATGCGGACGGTAAGATGGTGCTTGACACCGATGAAGCGACCGGGCGGCAGACGCCGGTTGCGGATGATACAGTGTCCCCGAATACCGTCGAGTTAAACGGCAGCGATTTTCCGGCGGATTACGATGAGAGCCGCATGTGGTATCTGTTTTCGGGAAAAGAATACATACCGACCTCCCTTGCGGATGAGTACATGCAGGCCTACGAGGATTTTATGGCGGACTGGGAGGTGCCAAAGGGATATACTTCCGAGGAACTCTATCAGGAGGCTGCCGAGATTGAAGAAAAATTAAAGACGCTCGATATTCAGCGCAGACAGGAACAGCTGGCGCTCGAGTCCATGGAGAAAAGTGCAACGGACGGTGTGGTCTACGCGGAGGTGGACGGTGTCGTCAAGACGCTCGGCGATCCGGACGAGAAGCCCGAGCAGGGGCAGGCGTTTCTGGTGATAACCGGAGATGACGGGCTCTATGTAAAGGGGACGATCAGCGAGCTGCTTTTGGATGATGTGAAGATGGGAACCGTGGTGACTGCCAATTCATGGGAGAGCGGCATGACGTTTGATGCCACAATCACGGAAATATCGGATTATCCGGTTTCGGGCAACTCGTGGGGCGATGGAAATCCCAATGTCTCCTATTATGAGTACACGGCTTATATCGAGGACAGCTCCGCGCTCCGCAACGGGGAGGCGGTAGATCTGTCCATATCGACCAATCAGTCCGATGGCGGCGGCATTTTTATAGAAAAAGCGTATGTGAGGTCGGAGGATGGAAAGTCGTACTGTATGATTGCAGATGAGAATAACCGGCTGAAAAAACAGTATGTGGTGACTGGAAGAACGGTCTACGGATCTGCGGTAGAGATCAAGTCCGGGCTGACGGAGGACGACCGCATCGCATTCCCGTACGGGAAAAATGCGGTGGAGGGCGCTGCCGTCACGGACGAATCATCCAATTATTAAAGGAGGAACGGAGATGTTTGAAAATATAAGATTATCTTTCCGCGGAATCTGGGCTCACAAGATGCGTTCCTTCCTGACGATGCTGGGAATTATTATCGGTATTGCAGCTATTATTGCGATTGTATCTACAATTAAGGGAACAAATGAGCAGATCAAGCAGAACCTGGTCGGAGCCGGTGAGAATACCGTCGAGATTTCTCTGTATCAGGGAGAGTGGGAATACGAGATGGAGTACAACGGCATTCCGGAGGGCGTGCCGCTTGTGGCGGACGAAGTGGTTGAACAGCTCAAGGAGATCCCGCATGTGGAAAATGTGTCGCGCTATCTGAGCCGGCAGGATTACAACGGAGTCTATCATCTGAATACCGGGCTTTCCGGCGGTTATGTCAAGGGCGTTGACGTGGCTTATTTTGACACCTGCAATTATATTATGAAGGAAGGGCGCGGATTCACGCAGCAGGATTTTGACCAGTACCACAAGGTGGCGATTCTGGATGAGGATTCGGCGGATGCACTGTTCCAGGGGGAGGAAGCCGTCGGGGAGACGATTGAGATTCAGCAGGAGCCGTATGTCGTGGTGGGAATTGTGACAAAGGCGAAAAAGTTTGAACCGGTCATCAATTCGATTGACGACTACTATACATACGCGCAGGATTCCGCCGGCTCTGTGTATGTGCCGGCGACGACCTGGCCGATCATTTATCAGTATGACGAGCCACAGAATGTGGTGCTGCGCGTGGAGAGTACGGATGATATGACCAGCGCCGGAAAAGCGGGAGCGGATCTGCTAAACGGGTATCTGTCGGTTTCGGACACGACGATCCAGTATAAGGCAAAAGACCTGATGGAGCAGGCACAGCAGATTCAGGAACTAAGCAGTTCCACCAACACCATGTTGATCTGGATTGCCGGCATTTCGCTGATTGTCGGCGGTATCGGCGTCATGAACATCATGCTGGTATCGGTGACGGAGCGGACGCAGGAGATCGGTCTGAAAAAGGCGATCGGGGCGCGCAAGTCCCGGATCCTTGGACAGTTTCTGACGGAGGCGGCGGTGCTCACCAGTCTGGGCGGTCTCATCGGCGTGCTGGTTGGAATTATTCTCGCGCAGGTGATCTCGTATGTGACGACGACGCCGGTGGCGATCAGCGTTCCGGCAGCCGTGGGAGCGGTGGCGTTTTCTATGGTCATCGGAATCGTATTCGGTGTGTTCCCGTCCTACAAGGCGGCGAATTTAAATCCGATTGATGCGCTGCGGCATGAGTAAGCAAAAAAATAATGACAGCGCTGCGGACAGAAAGGAGCTGGCATGATAAAAAGAATTGTCATGATGGAGGGCGGAGTGGAGACACTATCCTACTTCTCCCATCAGATGGCAGGGGAGTTTCAAAAACTGGGATACGCAGTATTTTTCTATGATCTGAAACAGGAGGAGAGCAGTGCTGGAAAGCTGCGCAAGTTTATCAGACCGCGCGAGACGGTGCTTGTGACCTTCAATTTTCAGGGACTGGAAAAGGAGGCGGGCGTGTACCGCGAGGGGATCGGTTATCTCTGGGATACCTACCACATTCCCTGTTATAATATTGCCGCCGACCATCCGTACTTTTACGATGACAGGTTAAAAGATCTGCCGGAAAAATACCGACATATCAGCATCGACCGGAGACAGAAGGCATATTTTGAAGAATTTTATCCGGAGTATGTGTCGCGGGGATTTTTGCCGCTTGCGGGAACCGGATTGCGGCAGGGAGAAGACGAAGCTAAGACGGGAAAAGCGGGGGCACAGGGCGCAGCAGAGCAGGCGGCGCCCTGCTATGACGTGATCCTGACCGGAAATTACACAAAGCTTTCCTTTTTTGAACCCTATATCAACTGGATCAATGAGGAGTACGCGGCGTTTTACCGGGGGATCATAGACGATCTGTTAGAACATCCGGCGTGCACAGTGGAGGAAGTGGCGCTTGCCCACTGCGAGCGGGAGATGGGGAAAGAGCCCAATGACCAGCTGCGGATTGCGTTGCATAAGATGATTTTCATTGATCTGTATGTGCGCAATTACTGGCGGGGAAAGGCGGTGCGCACGCTCGTCAATGCGGGAATTCCGGTACATGTGGTCGGAAAAGGCTGGGAGGAACTGGAGGATGTGAGACATCCGGAGTGCCTGAAGCTGCATCCGCAGACGGATTCTGTTACCTGCCTTGGGATGCTGGCGGACGCGAAGGTGTCTTTGAATGTGATGCCGTGGTTTAAGGACGGAGCGCATGACAGGGTGTTTAATTCCATCTTAAACGGAGCGGTATGTGTGACCGACCAGAGCCGTTATCTGGAAGAGGAACTTCATGAGGGCGATGGGGTCTGCTATGTCGCACTGCAGGATATGGACGCTCTTCCGGGAAAAGTGAAGGATTTATTGCAAAATGATTCCGGGAGGAATGAGATTGTGCGGCGCGGCAGAGCGATTGTGGAGCAGAAGCATACCTGGGCAGAACGTGCGAAGACGCTGGCAGCGTGGATTAGGGAGGACACCGCGCAACAGGCAGAGGACCAGGACCGGAAAAGACAGTGATTTGCTGCGGACCGGGCGCGGATCGGGCGAATCTGTATATTAACCTTGCATTTTGCGGATAATCATTATATAATAGCGGAAGAATTGGCGATGAAGAAAGCTGCGGTTTGAAGACTGCGACAGAGAGCCGGTGGGTGGTGCGAACCGGTGCAGGATAGAATCTTTCCACTTTTGGAGCCAGCAGTGAAAGCTGCGAGGGTCGTATCCTTTAACATACGTTTGAGAGGTCACAGGAACATGCCTGTGGCAAGATGGGTGGCAACGCGGAAGCAGAACCTTTCGTCCCATGTGTAAGTGGTGTCTGGTCAGAGATGACGGGGACATTTGACACAGGGGTGAAAGGTTTTTTTGTTCCTGTGCGGATAGAACAGAAGAATTTAGGAGGAAATGACATGATCGATCTGAAGTTTTTGAGAGAGAACCCGGAGGTTGTAAAGCAGAACATTAAGAACAAATTCCAGGATCACAAGCTTCCGCTTGTGGATGAGGTAATTGAACTTGATGCCAAGGCGCGCAAGACACAGCAGGAAGCAGACGATCTTCGTGCAAAGAGAAACCAGCTGTCCAAAGAGATCGGTAAACTGATGGGGCAGGGCAAAAAGGATGAGGCTGAGGCTGTCAAGACACAGGTTGCAGAGGGAGCTGCCCGTCTGGCAGAATTAGAGGAAAAAGAAAAGGAACTTCAGGAGAAAGTCACCAAGATTATGATGACGATCCCGAACATCATTGATCCGTCCGTACCGATCGGCAAGGATGATTCCTGCAATGTGGAGATCGAGAAGTTTGGCGAGCCGGTTGTCCCGGATTTTGAGATCCCGTATCACACCGAGATCATGGAGCGTTTTAACGGCATTGATCTGGATGCTGCAGGCAAGGTGGCGGGAAACGGATTTTATTATCTGATGGGCGATATTGCGCGTGTACACTCCGCAGTGCTCTCCTACGCGAGAGATTTCATGATCGACCGCGGTTTTACCTACGTGGTGCCGCCGTTTATGATCCGCAGCAATGTTGTGACGGGCGTTATGAGTTTTGATGAGATGGATGCCATGATGTACAAGATCGAGGGCGAGGACCTTTATCTGATCGGTACCTCTGAGCATTCCATGATCGGTAAGTTCATCGATACAATCAACGATGAGGAGAAGCTGCCATATACACTGACATCCTACTCTCCGTGCTTCCGCAAGGAGAAAGGCGCACACGGCATCGAGGAGCGCGGTGTTTATCGTATTCACCAGTTTGAGAAGCAGGAGATGATCGTAGTCTGCAAGCCGGAAGAGTCCAAGATGTGGTACGATAAACTGTGGCAGAACACGGTTGACCTGTTCAGAAGCCTGGATATCCCGGTTCGTACACTGGAGTGCTGCTCCGGCGATCTGGCAGATCTGAAAGTGAAGTCCTGCGATGTTGAGGCATGGTCTCCGAGACAGAAGAAGTATTTCGAGGTTGGAAGCTGCTCAAACCTCGGCGATGCACAGGCGAGAAGATTAAAGATCCGTGTAAAGGGCAAGGATGGCAGCAAGTATTTTGCACATACCTTGAACAACACAGTGGTTGCGCCGCCTAGAATGCTGATCGCGTTCTTAGAGAACAACCTCAACGCAGACGGAAGCGTCAATGTTCCGGTAGCACTGCGTCCGTATGTCGGAGGCAAGGAGAAGCTGATTCCGGTAAAATAGATATGCACAAAAAACGGTCTGCCGGATAGGGCAGACCGTGCTGGAGTAAGTGTTATTATATGGAGGTAAAAGCACTGACAGGTTCTGGAATGAAAATAAGCCTGAACCATTCGGTGGAGAAAAATGTGTGGATTTCTTCCAGACAGATTTTGCATCTGATTCCGTGTCTCTTCCACGTTTGGACACCTGGTGGGTGCATGTCCGACACACCGGAGACAATGGGCGGACTTTCTGGCAGCACTAACTGCACTCCCTCATAGACATTATAAAACCGCGCGAACCGAAACTCGCCGTCATCTGCTATTGAAGTTATGGCAGATGACGACTCAGACATCGGCTTCGCGCGGTTATGTTCTATTGCGGGAGTGCTGGTAAGTGCTGCACGAAAGTCCTACAAATTGTCTTCCGGAGTGCGGACATGCCCCGTCGGAGTGCTCCAAACTTGGAAAGACACGGATCATCGCAGATGCAGCCACCGGCTGGTTAGAAATGCCGCATTTTTTGAACAGAATGTTCCATAGGCATTCCACCCGAAATCGCAGGGGCATGCTTCTCATAATATTACTTATCACTCCAATGAGGACTCTGCTTATTGCGGCAATTCCTTTACATCCGCAATCTTCTTCGTTTTATTTTACATAGGCATGGTCAACCTTAATCTTCGGGTAGTAATTATCCCCCAGGCATTCCGTGACTCTTCCGCAGATCGCCGCAACCAGCTCCTCATCGCTCATCTTGAACTGGAACGGCACCAGCACATCGAAGATCAGGTTGGAATGGGTCGGACCGCTGACTACCCTGAAATCATGGATCGTAATCACATCATCTATTCCCTTTGTGATCGATACGACAGCGGCTTTCAGTTCACTGACGTGCTCATCGGAGGTCACAATCGGGTCCATATGTATCGTCGCCTCACACCCCAGCTTCTCCCGCAGTTCATTCTCTACGTTGTCAATCACATCATGTACTTCCAGAATATCGCCGTCTGCCGGCACTTCCGCATGCAGCGTCACCATCTTGCGCCCCGGGCCGTAATCGTGCACGATCAGATCATGGATCCCGCAGATCTCCGGATGCGACATGACAATCCGGTCGATCTGCATGACAAAATCCTCTGCCGGCGGCTGTCCCAACAGCGGATTGAGTGTCTCCTTCGCCGCGCTGATCCCCGCATACAGGATGAATACACCAACCAGCACACCGCACCATCCGTCGATGTGAAGTCCGGTAAAATGTCCGATCAGTGTTGCCGCAAGAACTGCCGTTGTCGCACAGGTGTCACTCAGGCTGTCGATGGCTGTTGCCTGCATTGCCGCAGAATCAAGTTTTTTCCCGATCGTGTGATTGTAAAAATACATATACAGCTTCACCAGAATCGACAACACCAGAATCACAACAATCAGCCCGGAGAACTCTGTCTCCTCCGGATGTACGATTTTGCCCACCGAATCCCGGATCAATTCATACGCCATCAGAAGAATCGCTGCTGCCACCACCAGCCCCGAGATATACTCGATCCTGCCATGCCCAAACGGATGCTCCGGATCCGCCTTTGTGCCTGCCAGCTTGAAGCCCGCCAGCGTCACGATCGAAGAGCCTGCATCCGACAGGTTGTTGACCGCATCTGCCGTGATGGCAATGGAATGGCTGATGGTGCCCGCAAGAAATTTTCCCGCAAAGAGCAGTACATTGAACAGAATACCTACCACACCGCACAGCACACCATATTCTTCACGAATCTTCGCCTGATCGTTCTTCTCCTGAATGAATATCTTCGCCAATAATGTAACCATAAAACTACCCCCCGATTGCTTCTCCCCTACTCAAGCTTTCCAATATCATGCACCGGCCAGTAGATCACTGCTGCCTTGCCCAGAATCTTATCCTCTCTCACATACGGATTCGTCCAGTATCGTGCGTCCCACGAATCATTCCGATTATCCCCCAGCATCAGATAAGAGTCTTCCGGCACCTCAAAATGATAATTCCCCGTCGCCACCGTCCAGTCCTCTTTGAGATAATCCTCGTCCAGCGGCGTATCCGCTCCGTCAATATAAATGTATCCGTCCCGGATATCCACGGTCTCGCCCGGAAGCCCGATCACACGCTTCACATACAGTTCTTCCTCGTTGTCTGGATAACGGAAAATGACAATATCACCGCGCTCCGGCGACTTGCTCCGGTATGCCAGACGGTTTCCGATCAGACGATCCCCCGGCATGATGGTGTTCTCCATCGACCCGGTCGGCACATCGGCATTGATGATAATATAATTTTTCAAAAACATCGCAACGGCAAGCGCGATTACAAACGGTATCACCCAGCTTAAAATCTCACGGATGACCGCTTGTGCTGTCCCCTTTTCTCTTTTCTCTTCCTTTGGTTGATTCTGTTTTGGCATCTTTTTCCCTCTGTCTGCTTTCTATGTCTGCTTGTTATTGTAACACACCTGACGGAAAATGAAAACGCATGATGGCATCTAATTCTAAAATGTGCTATGATGTCGGTATGCGCTGCGGGCATCCGTCCGCACACACATACGGATTACTTTTGGAAAAGGAGTTCTTCATGGAAACTTATAACGATCAATTATTTCCCCCCGCATTTCTTGTAAACTACACGAAGGAGCCTGCCGGCAGACAGCGTGTTCTCACCTACTCGCTCTTTCGTTTTCTATCCTGCGTGGCAGAAGAACATCTGGATCTCGCACAATTCCTCGCAGATCAGGTTTCCTGCCCGTCGGCCGAGGACAGCTTTGAGATACTGGAGGATTATCTCTCTGCAGACGACTATTTCTCGCCTTCCATCGCAGCGGACGGCTTTGAACCGTTTTATCTGTATGCCGCCATTGTGCTGACTGCAGGGGTTCCTTTCGGCACCACCACACCGGTTATCGACTCTCTGATAGAAGATCATGCGCCAGAGGCTGCCAGCCTGCCTTACGCAGACGGCAATCTGCCGCTGGATGCCCTGCTCGTGGACTGCCGGAACTTCTACGCAGCACTCTGCCTGTGCCTGATGCATCACACGGACGCACTGGCTGCTTTGCTGCCGCAGTTTTTAAATGCATACCGTCCGGAATATCACTTCAGCTGCGAGTCTTTTGTTCTCTATGACTTTATGGACGAGTATTTTGAGCAGCATGACTGTCTGCACCATCCGTCCTTTGTCCAGTTGACGGATACCCTGGTCGCTGCCACCTTAAACTACTACAACACCGATTTTGGCACACTTCTCGAGACCGAGATCGCCCAGAACCTTTCCGGAACCGGCTCCCGGTTTGCAGGGCTTAAGCGCTATGGCAGCGTGCGTCTGCCTGCCATCGCTGACACAGATAAGGCATGCCATATGCTCGCCAACCTGTTCCGCTATGCCGCCCTTTACGAGCTGCGCAGCCATCTGTTTGATTTTCATCTGGATGAAGACCGCCTGATCACACTCGGCAACTGGCAGACGGAACTTCACTGGCACTATGTACAGTATGCGAATGTCTATCAGCTTGCGCTTGACTCCTTTCAGTCTGCTGTACTCTCCAGAGAATTGCTGCACCGGCAGTTTCTGCTTAATCTTTCCTGCCTGAACCTCTGATTGCGCGTTCTGACGCAGTGTAACCCCTGCGAAGTGCTTTTGCTTCATAAAATGCATTTTGCGGTCAGAAAGCGGCAGCCAACCGATCTCATGATCGACTGGCTGCCGCTTTTTTATCTTCTATTATATTCTCTAAATGTTCTTCGCCTATTCTGTCTTAAATACGGCGATCTCGGTCTTAAGACCTGTCATATTATCTCCCAGGCTCTCCGCCGTGCCGTTTAAGTTCTCTACATTCTGCTCCAGACTTGCTGCAACCTTCTTCACCACTTCAGCGCTTGCTGCCGTCTCTTCAATGATAGAAGAAATATTATGTACTGCCTCAAGCGTATCCTCGCGCTCCTTATCGGCGCGCTCCGTTCCGGCAAGAATCTCCTTTAATCCGTCAAACAGCTTATCCATGGCGTCGCTCATATCCTGGAATACACCGATAACCTCACGCACTGCTTCGGTCTGCTGTGCAACCATCTCGCCCGCCTGCTTTGCGCTCTCGACGCTCACGCCGGTCTGCGCACTGATATTCTCCACATTATTGCGGATCTCTCCGGCAGCCTCCGCCGAATTGTCTGCAAGCTTACGGATCTCCTCGGCTACAACCGCAAATCCGCGTCCTGCCTCTCCGGCTCTTGCCGCCTCAATCGATGCATTGAGCGATAACAGGTTCGTCTGCTCCGAAATATCTGTAATGACAGAAACAAACTGATTGATCGTCTCCGATTCGCGCTTCAAGTCTTCGATGCTTTCTTCCACCTTCGCGGTCACAGCTGTCGTCTCATTCGCGCGCTGTCCCAGCTGTTCGATCCGGTCCATACCTTTGCGGATCATCTCCTCCGCCTCAGACACAAGCGTCTCTACCTCGCGCGCCACACGGTTGACTTCCTGAATCTCCTCGGAAAGCGTTCCCGTCTTGCTCACGCACTCCTGCGCATGTGTGGACTGCCGCTCCATGCCCTCGTTGATCTCACCGATCGCGTTTGCTATATCCTGCGAATACTCCTGAATAATACCGGATGCATTCGTCACTTCACCGGCAGATGCCGCCAGCTTATCCGTCGCCTGGCTGACCTTCTGCACCAGCTGCTTGTTGTGTGCGATCATGTCATTTGCCGCAGCAGCAAGTCCGCGGAACTCGTCGCGTCCCTTCACGGACACGGTCGTTGCCAGATTACCTTCCGCCACAACCTCAAGGCTTCCGGAAATACGCTTCATATTCTTGCGGATTCCGCTTGTCACTGCAGTTCCGATCAAAAGTGCAATGATACTGGAGATCAGAACTCCCGCTATCGTGATCTGCTTAATGGACTCTGCCTGTCCGGTAATGACCTTCAACGGCACCAGCGCACACATCGTTGCCCCGGTATCCTCACTCTTGCTGTGGAAAAACAGATAATCTGTTCCGTTGTACTGCACCTGTCTTACGCCGTCCGTCTCACTCGCCTGCAGATAAAAATCCTTGTCTGCAAAAATCGTCTCTCCCTCGACCGGCGTTCCCTGTTCGTCTCCCGCATTGCGCTTCACTGCAAGCTCTCTGCCGCCTGCCGTCACGAATCCCACAATGCTTCCGTCTCCCAGATTCAGTCCCTGCATGAACTCTGTGACTGCCTCCGCCTTGATGTCGATTACGATAACCGCCTTACCGTTCTGCGCGGTTGCCTGATATACCATAATGTATCTGGACGGGTCGATGCTCAGATACTCATCCAGCGCCTTGTGATGGTCATCCCACTGTCCCAGCTTGCCACCAACCGCCATCTCATCCATGTACTCCTGGTAAATGCCCTTCTGCGCCTTGTTCTTCGTCGAGATCATCTGCAGATCGCCGGAAGGAATAATATAGATGTTGCTGATATAGGAGTTGCCGACCTGGGAAGCAAGAATTCTTGTCTTCACCTGGTCAATCAACGCCCGCTTGGACGTTGGATCATTGTCGTAAATCCCCACAAAATACTTTCCAAGATCCGAATCCACCACGTATTTTAATGCCTCTGCACTGATGAACGAGTTGCTCGTATCGATATTCTGCAACGCCATCTCGATCGTCTGCTGCGTGGAATCGCGATAGGAACTGCTCATTCCGTCCGCCGCCTTGCGGTAGGAAATAATTCCAAGCACAATCATAAACAGAACCGGCACAAGAAAACACAGCACGATCTTCTCCCGGATTCCAAATGCCATCGTAACATTCGCGTTTCTTCGCTTTGCCTGCTTCTTCCCCTTTTTCATATTGATACCCTTCTCCCTGTTTCTTAACATATTACCCTTATTATAGCAAAAAACACAAATATTGCCATATATTTCTACGAAAAAGTGCTTTATTTAACAAAATATAGCCATTTTGTTCAAAAAGCATACAATATTGCCTCTGCCTGGCTCCCGCTGCTAAAAAAGTGTTAAGTCTCTTCCTGGTACACTATGAAAAAATTAAAAAAAAGCGGCAAAATCCCCCTCCGTTTTTCTGGCTGTTATACTTGATGACAACTGAAACCAAAGGGAGGATTTTATATGACAATCTTTGAACACATTTTTTCTGTGATCGGTATTCTTATCATTATCGGAGGTTTTATCTACGGAATCTATGATTCCTATTTTGAAGGCAAAGGCACTTCATCATCCAAAGCTTCCGCTTCAACCTCAGCTCAGACAACCGATGCCGTCTGACTCTCAAGCATGCGGTAGCCCACACGCGGGATCGTGGTAATGTACGTCGGATCCATCGGGATCTTCTCTATCTTCTTGCGGATATTTGTCATATTGACCCGCAGAATACGGCTGCCGCTGCTTGCATACGGTCCCCATATCTTCTCTAACAACATCTGATACGTCACCACAGTTCCCGAATTGAGGGCAAGACACTCCAGAATCCGGTATTCCACCGGCGAAAAATGAATCTCCTCCCCGGCAAGGCTTACCTGTCGTCTTGAAAAATCAATCTTCAGATCTCCTGCCTGATAAAAGCTTCCCTGTCCTCCCGGAATCCTTCTGCGCAGCGCAGTGTAGATTCTCGCCGCAAGCTCCTGCTCATGAAACGGCTTGACAATATAGTCGTCCGCTCCCGCATACAGGGCATTGACTTTATCCATATATCCCGTCTGTCCGGATACAACGAGAATCGGACAATCCGTCCACTCTCTGAACCACTGGATCAGACCAATCCCATCCATATCGGAAAGCTGGGTATCCATCAGAATCAGATCCGGGCAGATACTGGTGCTCATCTCCATGCCGGAGCGTCCGCTGGTGGAAGTATAAAGCCTATAGTTCTCCCGCTGCAGCACCCTGCGGATCAGATAAAAAATACTTTCATCCTCATCAATCAGCAAAATCTTTACTCTGTCACTTATTTGGTTTTTATAGTTCACTGAAACTGCCTCCTGTCATTACGTTTTTCTATATATGTAAGTAATTCAGAAGGCAATCTCCTTTCTTTCCATCTGTCTGGTGTATATAGTAGATATTCTCCCAATGGTAAATCATGCGGCATCCGTAACGGCGGCTTAGAATCCGGCAGACAACGCATACCAGAAGCATTACCCACACAACCACCGCCAGCAGTTTGGACAGCAGGCTGCGCATGCCCGCCTGCTCCCGCATGACGACTTCATCCAGCACGGAATGAATCATCGTGAACGTATCTGTGCAGGCATCCGGCTTTGCGTCCCTTGCTTCCAGCAGCGTCTGTGCAGACATCATATTCTGCCAGGAACCTTCGTGCTGCATCTCTCCCGTCAGAGCAGACTGCCCGTCTGCCACGCAGACTGCAGCGTTTCCGCGCTCCGCCCTGCCCGCCGGATCCGGTACCACATAAAAAAAAGACAGCAGGAGAACCATCGCCATCAGACAGCATACCAACTTATGTCTTTTGCTGTTTGCCATTTCTCCCACCATCCTTTCCGTATTTACTAATTATTGTAACATATATTCTTTTTATATCAAACTTGTATTTGTAAAATCATCTTTTTCTTAATTTCTTAGCGGTTTCTTAACGGTTTTTTCGTATATGACGCGTTTACACCGGCAACCCTAAACAGGTAACCATCATTCACCTCCCCCGGGAGGTTCACAGAAAGGATGCCCTATGAAAGC
>OGGC01001802.1_pt1 | contig 13194 bp, 8 predicted proteins | sample 1571181 | NCBI WGS metagenome assembly OGGC01 (sample SAMEA2581930, study PRJEB24529) | metagenome | biome: Human gut stool | place: China | collected 2011 | reverse complement strand
AAATGTTCTGTCCCTCCCGCAAAGCGGCGGTGGCTGCCTGCTCCATGGCCGAAAGATTGCAATGTTGTTTGAGGTACGGGATAAACTCGGTCAGTACCATTTCCCGCTCTGCCTTGTCCTGTTCCCACGCTTCCGGGCCTTTGTTGTGCAGAACAAAATTCTTCCAGTTTTCATCCTTGGCGTAGTATTCGTGATAGTTCTGGATATGTTGAACCAAAGAACCCTCTCCGTCACCAAAATCCTGCCGCCCCTCGTAGTTGTCGGGCTGACCGTTCAGGGTAAAATCAATGCGGAACGCGGTCTTGTCGTACCAGCCACCCTCGTAACCATCCTTTTCCCGGTCTGTGTGCTGGGCGGTGTCTAGTTCTTCAAAAACGCGGTTTGCCACAGACAGCGGCATGATTTCGCCGTCCTGCAGCTTGTCGCTTTCACTCCACAGAATCGTGACCGTAGGCTCTGCGGATAAATCTGTCGCAGCGGCTTTTTCTGCTTCCGGGGCAGAAAGTTCATTTGCTTTTTCCGCCGCCTCTTGGAACGCCGCCAGCTTATCGCCCAACAGAACTTCCGCCACCGCGGCTGTCTGCCCCAGCAGATTAAGTGCTTCCTGCCCGGCATCCGGCAGGGTCAGACCGGGCGCGTCCAGCTGCCCACCGTCCAGAGCCGTGTGGTCCGGGCCATACAGAGTGTAGTCATAGCCAGAATCGCAGGTCTGGATGAACAGGGTACTGCCGTTGTCCAGTGCAAATGCGGCCTCCTGTGCAGCGGAAAGGTCTGCTTCCCGCTGCTGGCGAAGTTCTGCTAGATGTTCGTCCAGCGCGGAGATCAGCTCATGGGCCGCACTGCGGATAATTTCCAGAGAGGCTTTCAGTTCGGCCAGTTCCCGGCCAGAACTCCACCCGGCCACATAGCCAAAGGAATATTCGGATGTGTCCAGCCCATAGTGCTGGCAGACGGCATAGGCCACACTTTCAGCCTGTACCTCGCGGGTGCGGCTGTCCGGGCGGTTGGTCTGTTCCGGGTCGTTCGGGTCGATGGCGTGCAGCTTGGCATGGGCAATCTCGTGGATGGCCGTTTTGATGGTTTGCAGCTGGCTCATGCCCTCCTGAATTGCAATGCGGTTGTCGAGCAGATGAAAGTAACCGTGCGCCCCGCCCTCGATGTCCTCAAACCCGATGGGCACCGGGGAAGCCTGCTCCAACGCTCTGAAAAAATCTTGGTAGTCCTGCACGCTGCCGGACAGTTCATTCACTGCAATAGAGGGCAGCGGTTCGCCCTCGGTCTGGCTGACATCGAACACGGACACCACCTTGAAAGCCGGAATCTGCACCGTCTTTTCTTCCGTCAGCGGCTTTCCATCCTTATCCAGAATCGGCTTGCCCTGTTCGTCCAGCTTTTCCATCTTCTGCTTGACCTTGTAGGGCGCAGGAGCAAGGATTTTGATGCCTTTTTCGCCTTTCTTTACGGTGCGGTGGAACGTGTCTTTCCACTTGTTGAAGCCGGCCACCAGCTGCCCGCCCTGCATGGCGATCAGCAAGGTGTTGTTGAAGCTGTAATTGTGGAATTTCGCCATCGTGGTGAGATAGGCTTTGTAGCGGTCGCTGTCGAACAACTGCTGAATCCCTGTTTCCAGCCGGTCCGTGATTTCTTTCATCCGCTCTACGCTGTCTTTGCCGTTTAGGATAATGGGAATAACTTTCTGCGGTTCCGTTTCAGGCTGAACAGGCGGCGGGATGTTGGCCGAATCTCGCAAAACTTCCGGCGCAGGAAAGGACAGCACCCGATATTCCTCCGGCACAGGCTGGCCCTCGTGGACTTTCTGCCACGCATCCCCGCTTTTGACAAGGTAGCCATACTCGGTAAACACGCCCTGCTCCTGCTGGGCCACATACCGGCCGAACTGTGCCGTGTCGATGCCGCCTTTCCATTCTTCCGGCATATCCACCATGCCGGAGCGATTCAGGTAGTAATCTCCTAGCTGGGCAGGCCCGTGCACATCCGGCAGATACACATAGTAGTCCACGTTTTCGGGAAAGTCAGTGATTCTCCCGATGCTGAAAAGCTCACTCTGCGGGGCTTGCAAAGCGGCGTTCAGCTCTGCGCGTTCCCCGGTAGAGAGTATTTCCAGTCGTGATGCCAGAAAGTTCAGTTCGTCCACGCTGGATGCCAGCACCATGTTATAAGGAATTGCAAAGCGTTTTTCTTCCTCGGCAAAGTAGCCGGAAATGGAAAGGCCCTGCGGATTATCGGACGAAATGCCGATTTGCCGCAGGGCTGCTTGTACCTGTTTGGTTGTGGTAGGCAGGTCCAGCCAGACGCCATCCCTGCCTTGCTGCTGCCGATTTTGCAGCTGGATGGAAAATAATTCGCTCATTTGGTCACACTCCTTTTTTTGCTATCCTACGGATAGAGAGAGCCGGTTATGGCAAAATGAATGCTTCACCTTACCATAACCGGCCCTCGTATTTTTGCCTTACTCTTTGCGCTCTACCCGGTAATTGACGTACTTGCCTCCCGTATCTGCCAGAAGCACCGTTGCATCATAGGTTTTGCCTGTCTTTTCGGAATAGAGGCCCTTGACCTTTGCCTTACCGTTTTTGAGCAGAGCAGCGGCGATCTTCGGTGTGAACGCCTTTTTGCGCTGCTCAAAGAAGCGGTCATTCTTCCACATCACGAACTGACAGCTACGATTCCCGCAGTAGAAGTTTTTCTTGCCCTCATAGACGTTTTCACTGCACCGGGGACACTTGCCGATAATAACCCGTTCCGACTGGAACAGGTTTTGCTTATCTGCACTGATACAAGAATAGGTCTTGACCAGCTGGCGCACCTGCGCTTCAATTTCGGCCATGAACTCGTCCGCATCTGCATTGCCCTTGGCAATCTCGGTCAGGCGGTTTTCCCATTCGGCGGTCAGGACGGGAGAGGTCAGGCTTTCCGGCAGAACCACCGCCAGATTGATGCCGTCCTTGGTGGGGACAAGCTGTTTGCCCTTGCGCTGCACAAAGCCCATTTGCACCAATTTTTCCAAAATCGCGGCGCGGGTGGCGGGCGTACCCAGCCCCTTGCGCTCTGCATGGCCCAGGCCACCCTCTCTTGCTCCTGCGGAGCAATTCACCTTGTCCTCCGGCATATCCTCGGCTCTGGCCCGCTCCATTGCCGACAGGAGCGTATCTTCGGTGTAGGTTTTTGGCGGGGACGTGAAATGTTCCGAAATGTCAGTTGTCACGGAAAAGTTCTGTCCCTCGGCCAGTTCCGGCAGTGCGTTCAAAACTTCTTCCTCGGTATCGGCTTTCAGGGTGGCGCGGAACCGTTGGTCGATCTCTTTCCAGCCGGGGACAAGCACGGTCTTTCCTTTGGCGGCGAACTCGTTCCCTGCACAGGAGAACACAGCAGTCACAGTTTCGTACTCATGGGGTGCAGCCACCGCGCAGAGCAGCTTGGAGCAGACAAGGTTCATCAGCTTGCACTCACTTTCCGCAAGGCCAGTGAAGCCCTGTTTTGCAAATTCAGCCGTGGGAATGATGGCATGATGGTCCGATACCTTTTTGCTGTTCAGCACACGGTCTACATCCGGGGTAAGTGCAAGCCCTTGGGCAAAGGGCAGCAGCCCCAGTAGGTCAGACACAAGATGTTGTGCTGTCTGGCCCATATCCTCGGTCAGATATTGGCTGTCGGTGCGGGGATAGGTCAGCAATTTCTTTTCGTAAAGCTGCTGGGCGTAATCAAGGGTCTGTTTTGCGGTAAAACCGAACAGACGGTTTGCTTCCCGCTGCAATGTAGTCAGGTCATAGAGCTTGGGCGGCTGTTCTGTCTTTTTCTCCCGCTTGACAGAAGAACAGATAGCAGATGCCCCGGCACAGGCATTTTTCAAAGTGTCGGCCTCGTCCATGCTGGCAATGCGTCCACTGTCTGCTTTCAGACTGCCGGACTGGATGCCGACCGTGTAATACTTTTCTTTCTGGAAGCGCAGGATTTTTGCATCCCGGTCCACCAGCATTTTCAATGTCGGTGTCTGTACGCGGCCCACGGTCAGAGTCTTGTGGTACAGCACCGAAAACAGCCGCGTTGCATTGATGCCCACCAGCCAATCTGCTTTTGCACGGCAGAGGGCCGATTGGTACAGCGCATCATAATCCGAATCCGGGCACAGGTTTGCAAAGCCCTCCCGGATGGCGGCATCCTCCATGCTGGAAATCCAGAGCCGCTTTACGGGTTTCGTGCAGCCGGCCATTTGGTAGACAAAGCGGAAGATCAGTTCTCCCTCCCGGCCTGCGTCGGTTGCGGCAGTCACACTGTCCACATCCGGGCGGTTGAGCAGGGCACGCAGAACTTCAAACTGCTGTTTCTTCTCGTCCGGGACAATGAACTGCCACGGCTGGGGCAGGATGGGCAAATCCTCATACCGCCATTTGCAGTATTTTTCGTCGTACTGGCCCGCCTCGGCAAAGGACACCAGATGCCCGATGCACCAGCTGACCAGATACCCGCCACCCTGCCAATAGCCGTTTTGCTTTTCAGCGGCCCCGATCACGGCGGCAATGCTGCGGGCTACGCTGGGCTTTTCGGCAATTACCAGCTGAACGCTCATGTTTCGTCCTCCTGTCCGTTCTCCGAATGAATCTCGATTTCAGCCGGTTCCTCGTCTGCATCCTCGTCCTCGCCAAAATCGTATTCGTCCAGATCATCGTGCCCGGTGGTATCGGCCTTGGGCTTGCGGAACTTGAAATAATAGAGGGCCGCACCGCCGCCCGCCAGAGCCAGCACCAGCAGAATCATCAGACTACCCATGTTGGACTTCGGCTTTTCCTGCGGCGTTTCGGTGTCGGTTTTCACAGCTTCCGGGGCCGTGCAGCTCCGCAGGCTCTTTTCACACAAGGGGCAGTTTTCGTTGACACTTCCGGCCTCACATTTCACCGTGCAGGTGCAGAACTCGGTGTCCTGCGGTTCTTCATCCAGCAGGGCCAGCAAGTCGGCATCGTCCACTTGGTTCAGAAAGTGGACAGAGGTTTCTTTGTCCTCGTTGGCGCGGTCAATCAGGATGTAAAAATAATTCCCGGCTTTGGTGGTCACGGTGATAAGCTGTTTGTCCCCGTAGAAATCATCCACCAGTGTTGCGTTGCCTTTGGGCGTGATAGGCACACCCTCCGGCTCCATGCCGCCCGTGGTGGGTTCTTCTTCGATAATCTCCGGCAGAGGTTCCGGGGCAGGGTCAGTACCGCTTGCGAAAGCGGGCATGGAAAAGGAGCAGAGGCAGAGCAGGATAGCCAGCAGTCCGGCAGCGAAACGGTTCCAGTTGTCAGGTTTCATCGGCGGCATCCTCCTGTTTGTGGTACGGGGTGACGGTGGGTGCAGCATTCAGCGCACCGCTGCGCAGGAAGGCCGCGAACTCGTCCGGCTTCATGTTCATGCTGCGCACCAGCTGAATGATCTGCAAGTTTTCCTGTTCAGTCTTTGCAGCTTCCAGTTCTTTCAACTGCTGCTGGTATTCGCTGATTTTTTCTTTGAGCCGTTCAATGTCGCGCTCAATGCGGGAAAGTCTTTTTGCCATACAAAATCCTTTCTGGCGTCACGGTAAACGCCCATAGCTGTAAAAATGTTCCTGCCAATATTTTGAGTTGATGTTCGTGTAGGAGATGGGGTCGCCGCAGTGCAGCATGATGGAATTGCCCACATAGATACCGCAATGGCTCACGCCGGGGGTATCGTAGGTTCCCTTGAAAAACACAAGGTCGCCCGGTTTGACCTGCGCCGTCGAAACAGGAGTACAGAGGTTGTAAAGGCCCTGTGCGGTCTGGCGGCCCACGTTCCAGCCGGAGTGATTCAGCACCCACGAAATGTAGCCGCTGCAATCAAAGCTGGTGCTGGGCGAACTGCCGCCCCACACATACGGGTAGCCGATGTACTTGGTGGCTTCCTCCATCATGGCGGCAAACTTATCATCTTTGAGGGCTTCCGGGGGAATGTCGTAATAGGTGGGCTGCTTGATGGTGGACGCATTGGGGTACTGTGCCTGCCCGAACAAATCCGGCCGGTTGCCCAGCGTGCGCATATAGAGCGAATAAGCACTGAGTTGTTCTTCGGTCAGCACTTCCACGGGCAGATGGGACAAATCCTTGTTCTTCAGCTTGACCGTGCAGATGTAGTATTCATACGGTTCTTGGTAGGTGATAACTTGCGGCACACCATACGGGCCAATAATGACCATCATTTTTGTACGGTAGCGTATCTGCATGGTCACGGTCTCGGTCAGGATGTATTGCTTTTCAAAGAGCATTTCAAGTTCGCCCTGCACCTCGGCCAGTGTGAACACGCCGTCATGCAGCGCGGACAAAATCGAGATCAGCACATAGGGGTCATGCTCGATTTCATCCAGATAAAAATGATACTCGTCATAGTTGTGGGTGGCCTCGTAGGTGTCGAGATACCGTTGCAGCTTTTGTTCCAGCTTGGCATAAGCCTTCTCTGCACCCAGCATATCCTTGTCCTTGGAAAAATAAGAAGATGCCGTCACGCCGGTTCCAGCGGTGCCCGCCATCACGGTGCAGGACTGCAAACCCGTTATCAAGAGCAGAGCCAGCAGACCGAACACCGCCACGATCAGAATGGTTTTCCAGTTCTGGGCAGCAAATTCGGCCACCCGTTCGCCGCCCTCGGCTGCCAGCTTTGTTACCCGGAAACCGTTCTCTGCGGTGGCGGCTGCACCCTGCGCGGCGGCTTGTCCGGCCTGCCGTGCAGCTTTGGCATACTGCTGTTTGATACGCCGTTTCTGCCACATCCGGGAAATGGGGTTGCTGGCCGCCTGTGCAATTTGCGGATTGTCCCGCAAGGATTTCTGGTAAAAGTATTCTGCATTGGCAGACATGAGCTGACGCTCTGCCTTTTCCACGGCCTTGTAGGGCTTCATCTTGTGGTGCCGGATGCCGCTGCGGATGACCTTGGCGGTCTGATGCTCCACCAGTTCTTCACCCTTGTGGCCACCCTCCACACCCACATTTTCGTGTTCGACTTCATGGATTTTTCCGTGAGCGAACAGCAACGCTTCTGATAGCGGGCGGCTGGCCGGGTTTGGTTTCAGGCTGGGCGGGCCTTTGTCCTGCTGCTCAAAGCGCAGGGTGGATTTTGCCTTGCCGTTGGCAGCATCGTAGACTTTTTCCTTGACCGGGACACGCTTTTTGGGCAGAGCAGCGCGGGCCGCATCCAGCTTGTCGGCTTTCGCTTCCGCCTTTTGGATGTACGGCTGCAACGCCGGGTCTGCCCGTTCTTCTTCGGTCAGTTCCAGACGGGCGGCGGAACGGTGCAGACCATCTTCACTCTCGACGGTTTCCGCAGCTTGTTTAGCTTTTTTCTTTGCCTTGTGCTTGTCCTTTACGTCCTCGGTGCGTTCCAGTATTTTTTCGGTCTTGCCCTCGGAATCCGTAGAATAATCCTGCTCCGCCTCCCGGCTGGAAACATTCTCTACAGTGCCGTCCGCTTGATTTTCCATCACCAGACCGTCACGAGTCATGGTCTGGGTGACTTTGGCTTTTGCCTGCAATTCTTTCAAAGTTCTTCACCTCCCATCGGACAGCGGCCCGTTTCAATGTCCGCAATGTATTTGAGAATCGGGAACACCTGCGGCGGCGAAACTGCATTGCCCAGTGTTTTCATCCGCTTGCTGCGGTTCGGCACATCTTCGGTCAGGCGCGAGATGTCGGCGGGTTCTTCGGCCCAAAGGGAATGTCCGTCCATTTGCGCGGGAAACCCATCAGCCACTCTACCCAGTCCGGGTTGAGGTAGGGCCTTTCCAGCGTGGTGGGGGTCATGCGGTAGACCACATGGGAAAGCCGCGCCGTCCACGCTTTGCCATCCTTGTTCATCTTGCGATAGCTGCCGTTCGCAGAGATCTGGATGTCCAGTCCCTTGCCCACATCCCCGGTGTCGCTGGCAAGAGGTGTTGGCAGAAGAACCGATGATGAATACCCGTTTCCGTTCGTGCCACGCGCCAACGGCAGCAGCAGGTAATACGAAAACCCGAACATCGTAACCTGCCTGCTCCAAGTCAATGAGCGTTTTGTCGAGCCCCATACGGAGGAAGCCAGCAACATTTTCTCCAAGCACCCAACGGGGCTGCAATTCCCGGATAACGCGCAGCATTTCGGGCCAGAGGTAGCGTTCATCGTGGAAGCCGCGCTGCCGCCCTGCGGTGGAGAACGGCTGGCACGGGAAGCCGCCTGAAATGAGGGTGACGGTGCGAAGTCCTGTTTTTTCAAAGAAAGCCTCCTTTGTTACTGTGGTGATGTCCTGAAAACGGGGCACCTCCGGCCAGTGGCTTGCCAGAACAGCGGCGGGAAAGGCCGCCCACTCGCATTGACAGACCGAAGTAAAACCCGCTGCTTCCGCGGCAAGGTCGATGCCGCCGATGCCGGAAAACAAGCTGAAATGTGTTAGGCTCATAGCTCCACTACCTCACTGAGCCGGGTGGTCATGATCTTATAGAGCTGTGTGTTTTTCGGGATGGGGTTGGAAAACGGAAGCACCACGTTTTCAAAAATCAGCAGTCCTTCGCCCGGTTCCGAATTGTCGATGTACTTCTGCTGGTCTGCGGAGAGGTTCAGCCGTTCCGAAAGGATTTTGCGGTCGCCGGATGCCTGATTCAGCAGCGTGATGAAGTCGCTGTTTTCCAGAATGTTCTCGATCTCCGGGGAAGAAAGAAGGTCCTTCACATTTTGGGTGGCACCTGTGGGCACGCCGCCCCATTTGCGGAAGCGCTTCCAAATCTCGGCACTGTACGCGGCGGTCTGTTCTTCTTTCAAGAGCAAATGGAACTCGTCTGCAAAATACCATGTGGCGCGGCCCTGACTGCGGTTCTGGGTAACACGGCCCCATATCTGGTCTTGGATAATGAGCATCCCCAATTTTTTTAACTGTTTTCCTAACTCTTTGATGTCAAAGGCCACAAGCCGGTTGTGGATGTCCACATTCGTTTTGTGGTTAAACACGTTCAGCGAGCCGGACACATACAGGTCCAATGCCTGCGCTACCCGGTCCGCTTCCGGCAAGTGTTGGTCGAGCAGGGCTTGGTGCAAATCGGAGAGGATGGGCATATTCTCCGGGCAGGGGCTCGCCAGATAGGGGCGGTAGATGGCTTTCACGGCACGGTCTATCACGGTGCGTTCGATCGCTTCCAGACCTGTTTTGCCGCCCATGACCAGCTCACAGAACGACAGCACAAAATCCGACTTCAAGGCCAGTGGGCTGTCATCTTCGGAATAATTCAGGTTGATGTCCAGAGGATTCACATAGTCCTTGCTGGTGGGCGAAAGTTTGATGACCTGCCCATGCAGCCGCTTGACCAGCGGATAATACTCGGCCTCTGGGTCTGAAATAAAAATATCGTCAGCAGTCGTTAAAAACACACTGACGATTTCGGACTTGCAGCTCATGGATTTGCCGCTGCCGGGAGTGCCCAGCTTCAAGCCGTTGGGACACCGGGCCTGCTTGCGGTCCAGCATGATCATGTTGTGGGATTTTGCGTTGATGCCGTAGTACATGGCCGCGCCGCTCTGGAAAAGCTCCTGCGTCACAAAGGGCACGAACACCGCCACGTTGGAGGTGGTAAGGCTGCGCTGAATCTTTATCTGGTTGATGCCCAGCGGCAGGCTGGACACAAGGCCCTGTTCCTGCTGGTAGTCCAGCCGGACAAGCGAGCAGTTATACTTCTGTGCCACACCTGCGGCTTGGAACACATCGTTGCCCAGCTTTTGCTTGGTGTCGGCCACATTCAGCACAAGAAAGGTCAGCATGAAAAGCCGTTCGTTCCGGGTCTGCAATTTGTTCAGCAGCTTTTTGGCATCCTCGCCGTAGGTGGCAAGGTCGCTGGGGAGGATATCCATGTCGTACCCGGAACGGACAGCCTTTTTCTGTTCCTGAATCTTCATAGCATCAAGGTCTGTGATTTTCCGTTTGATGGTTTTGATGGCCTCGGTCTGGTCGATGGCCTGCACATGGAGATTGACGAGAATCCCGCTTTCCGTTTTGAGGAAGTCGGCCAGCATTTCGTCCGAAAGTTCCGGCGCAAGGATTTGTAAAAAGCTCACGGCTCCATACTTGCCGCCCAGCCCAAAGGTCTTGGCCGTGCCGAAGCAGAGGGAGGACGGGGCCACAAAATCCTTAGTGGACAGGCCGGAGGGCGCCAGCCAGTCCCAGTCAAAGCGGAACGGTTCCCCGTCCGGGTGGAAGATGCCGTGCAGAACTTCCAAACGCTCCTGCCCGTCCATAACGTGTGCCACACAGCCCATAGTCTTGAAGTAGCCCAGCAGGTCAAGGCCAATGCGGGTCAGCCGAGCCCGCGCAGTTTTCAGGCTGTCGGCCTCGATGGTGAAGGTCAGGTACTTGGTTTTCACAATGCCGTTGTTGCCGCTGGCAAGCTGCTTTTGCAGGATGGCGGTGTACTCGGCGCGGATGTCGTCGAAATCATCTCCCTGCGGTGCGATCTCAAAACTTTTTGCGTACTGCACCGGGTCAACCTTGCGATTCAAAAACGAAAGCTGCACATGGATGGAAGCATCCACATAGTTGTACAGGTCGCACAGGTGTTCAAAGATGGCGGTCCGGGTCTCCGGCTGGGCTAGCTGATAGCTGATGTCCTCAAAGGCAATGCATTTGGAGAATGTGCGGCGGTCAATGCGGCACACACCGTCCGGGTAGATGGCCTCATACGGGATGGTGGCCTGTGCCGTGCGGGGCTTGCCGTCACCCTTGTACTTGCGGATAACGGCATCAATTTCTTTTTTCTGGGCGCGGGTGAGCTTTTTGGGCTTTTCGGTTTCGCGGGGTATCGTTTTTCTGGACAATGGCCTTTACCTCCTGTTCCATTTGGTATTGCCGCACAAGGGCGGCGTAAGCATTGTTGGTCTGATAGGGCCTTTCCTTGGGACGGATAAAGCAGCACTGAATCATTTGCTGAATCACTACTTCAAGGGGCTGGCCGTGCCGCTCGAACAGAGCGAACAGCAGCCCCGGCAGCATGGCAAAAATCATCAGCAGGGCCGCTGCACTGTTGGAAAGATAGTTCCGGGCCAAAAAATAAAGCGGTCCGCCCGTTAAAAGCGCACCGCCGAAGCAGACCAGCTGCCGCTTGGTCAGCCCGAATAAGACTTTGGATTTTACATGGGTCAAATCTTTGGGAACGGTTACATACGCCATTCAAACGCTCCTTTCTCAATGGGCACCGAATACGGACTTGCTGATGCTGCCGGTCTTGAACAGACAAAAGCAGAGCAGCACAGTATAGCCCATGCAGCCCCAGATGGCCCCGGCAATGTCCGCTGCGCCTGAAATGTTGCGTATCAGCACCGCATAGATGCCAACGACAATCATAATCAGGAACGCTTGGAAACCCAGCGCCAGCAAAGACTTCAAGTAGTTCTGCCCGGTGCTGCGCCACTCGCTGCTGCCCATGGTCGCCAGCGGGATAGGCCCCAGTGCGGTCACAACGTAAATCTCAATCATGCGGCCGTAGGTCACAAGGAAGATGCAGATGGACAGGATGTTCATGGTCAGGCCCACCACAAGGGTCTGGAACCACAGGCTGAGCAGACTGCCGATGGTCATGCTGTCTAGCTGAAATTCCAGTCCGGGTATCAGGCGGTCAAAGTGGATGGATGTTTCGCCAATGATAACGCCGGAACTTTGGTTGACAACGCTCTGGGTGGCATCGAACACACCCATAACGATATTCCATGTGTTGCTGACTATGAGGATGGCAAAGGCAGACTTGAAAATCCAGCGGAAGAACATGGAAGTATCGAAGTCGTGCATATTGTTCTTTTCGGTAATCATCTGGATAAGCTCATGGCACATCACAAGGGCAAGGATGGCCGCTGCAATGGGCAGTACTACCGTTTCGGAAAGACTGCGCAGCATATTGAAAATGCCGCTGTTCCATGCCTGCGGGGTAGAACCAACGTCCGAAGCGATTTCGCCCACCTTGGCGTTCACGTTGTCGAACAGGCCGGAGAGGTTGCCTGTGATGCCATCTATCAAAATGCCTTTTATCCATTTCTCGATGATCTCACTAATCAAGCAAAGATACCTCCTTTCCCGCGCCCTCCCATGTGAGCGGGAGAGCGCGGTGGGGTCTCAAAGGTGGATGTACGGATAAGTTGAGGTTAGCCCAGCAGCCCGGACAGCAGCGGGACAAGGGTCACGCCGATCAGGGCAACGCCGCCGCCCGCGACCAGCTGCTTCACGCCCTGGCTCTTGCTGCCGGGGTTATCCTGTCCATAACCCTCCAACAGGTTGATGCCGCCCCAGACACACAGGGCACCGCCCAGACCGACCACGATCGTCTGCAAAGTATCGACTGCGCTGTTGAAAAATTCCATAAGGTCCTCACTTTCTGCCGCTTGTTCTGCGGCACTCAAAAATTTTTTCAAAAAATGCCGCCTCATTCGGCGGCTGCATCTTCATCCGACAGGTCGATTTCGTACAGGTCAAAACTTTCGTCCTGTGCGACTACCTGCTGCCGTTTCCGGCGCAGGGTGGATAAGAACCTGTCCACCTCAAAGGTATTCTTTTTGTCCGCGTCCGCAAGGTACTTGTAGTGCGGGTGCTTTGTAATGTCGAACTTCTCCGAGAAGAACGGCCTCACGCCTCGCAGCTGCAAGATGCACCTGCCGCCGTCCATGATTGCGATTTCGTCCTCTGACATCAACGCCTTTCCTAATTTTTGATAGTTCAGTCCGTGGGAGGTTTGAGAACCCCGGTTTTCGCTGGTGTTGAAACTGTCGATGGTCTCTTTCCCCAGCGCATCGGAGATCTCTTTGGCATTCTTGCCCCGCCCACTCAAAAAGAGAACAGAATCGCAGTTGTCCGAAATGATTTCGGCCGCATCCTTGTAGATAGCTTTCAGCTGCGACTGGCTCTGCAAAATGATGGATGCCGAGATTTCCCGGCTGCGGATGGTGGCGATCAGCTTGTCGAAGTTGGGAATCTGCCCAATGTTGGCGAACTCGTCCAGAATCAGCCGTACATGGACAGGCAATCGGCCACCGTATTTATCATCCGCACGGTCACACAGCAGGTTGATAAGCTGGCTTTGAAGCATGGCAAGAATGAAGTTGAAGGTGGTGTCCGTGTCGCTCATAATCAGGAACAATACCGTCTTTTCATCCCCGATGGTGTCCAGTTCCATTTCATCGTCCTCCATCAGTT
>OGGC01001785.1_pt1 | contig 13309 bp, 9 predicted proteins | sample 1571181 | NCBI WGS metagenome assembly OGGC01 (sample SAMEA2581930, study PRJEB24529) | metagenome | biome: Human gut stool | place: China | collected 2011 | reverse complement strand
AGTGCATCGGCAAATACTGCAAGGCCTGCCCGGTGTGCAACGGCGTGGCCTGCAAAAACCAGATCCCCGGCCCCGGTGCCAAGGGCGTGGGCGACACGGCGATCCGCAACTATAATAAGTGGGCGGACATCCGGGTGAACATGGACACCCTGTGCGAGGGCGGCACCCCGGACACCACGCTTGAACTGTTTGGCAAGCAGTTCAAATACCCCTTCTTTGCAGGCCCGGTGGGTGCGGTGAACCTGCACTACTCCGAGACCTACACCGATATGACCTATAACGACGTGCTGGTACGCGCCTGCGCCGAGAACGGCATTGCCGCCTTTACCGGTGACGGCACCAACCCCACCGTGATGGAGATGGCCACCAAGGCCATCGGTGCGGCGGGCGGCTGCGGTGTACCCACCATCAAGCCCTGGAACATCGACACCATCCGGGAGAAGATGGCCCAGGCCAAGGCCAGCGGCTGCTTTGCCGTGGCCATGGACGTGGATGCGGCAGGCCTGCCCTTCCTCAAGAATATGACCCCGCCGGCCGGCAGCAAGAGCGTGGAAGAGCTGGCCGAGATCGTGAAGCTGGCCGAGCGGCCCTTCATCGTCAAGGGTGTGATGACCGTCAAGGGTGCTTTGAAGGCCAGGGAGGCCGGTGCCGCCGCCATCGTGGTGTCCAACCACGGCGGTCGTGTGCTGGACCAGTGCCCCGCCACCGCTGAAGTCCTGCCGGAGATCGCTGCAGCCCTCAAGGGCACCGGCGTGAAGATTCTGGTGGACGGCGGCATCCGCACCGGTGTGGATGTGTTCAAGGCACTGGCCCTGGGCGCCGATGGCGTGCTGATCTGCCGCCCCTTTGTCACGGCCGTGTACGGCGGCGGCGAGGAAGGCGTGAAGTGCTACATCGACAAGCTGGCCGGGGAACTGGCCGACACCATGCAGATGTGCGGCGCTCACCGTCTGGCAGAGATCACCCCCGATATGGTGCGCGTATAAAACCGAAGAAAAACCGGAAAAGCCGGAGTATGCCTGCGGGTGTGCCCCGGCTTTGTTAAATTTTGTTGAAAAGATGGATGTACGAAATTTGGACGCTTGTGTATTGCCCCAAAATGCGCTACACTACAATCAACTGAACCGTAAACCGGATGCCTGCAGGCGGGAGTGCCGCCTGCTCATTTTTAGGAGGATCTATGAAAAAGAAAACCGAGCAGAACGCTGCGGGAGCGCCGCAGGTGGGGAAAACGGCCGGTGCCGGAGCAGCCGGGTTCCTGAAAAAGAACTGGAAGTGGCTGGTCCCGGTGGCCTGCGTGGCCGTGCTGGGCGGTGTGTGGCTGCTCAAGCCCAAGGCCGACAAGCCTGCCAGCGTGGATACCAGCTATGTGGAGACCGCGCCGGAACAGCGGGACCTCGTCAATGCCCTGAGCGGCACCGGCACCCTGAAGCCGGCGAATACTTATAATGTCAAGTCGCTGGTGTCCGGCAAGGTGCTGACCTGCAGCTTTGAGGAAGGCGACAACGTGGAAGAGGGCGATGTGCTCTACACCGTGGACTCCTCCGACGCTACCACCAAGGTGGAGCAGGCGGGCATCACCCTGCAGCAGGCCCAGCGCAACTACGACAAGACGGTGGACCGCCAGTATGTGCGCGCGGAAGTGGCCGGTGTCGTGAGCAGCCTGAAGGTCGCCAAGGGCGACGAGGTGACCAGCGGCCAGGAAGTGGCCGTGATCCGCGACAACTCCAAGATGACACTGGCACTGGAGTTCCCGGCGGCAGACGCAGCCGGTTTCTCGGTGGGGCAGAGCGCGGACGTGACGCTGGACGGTACCTTTGAGACCATGACCGGCACCATTACCGCCGTCACCGGCACCGATGCCCTGAGCACCGGCAACCTGCTCACCCGCACCGTGACCATCTCGGTGCGCAATGCGGGCGGCCTGACCACCGCCCAGGCGGCCACCGCTACCGTGAACGGCGTGAGCTCCATCGGCGCGGCCACCTTCCAGTATCAGGCTGAGCGCACCCTGACGACGCTGGCCGCCGGTACGGTCACCGCCATCCATGCACGCGAGGGCGACAGCGTGAACAAGGACGACATCGTGCTGCAGATCAGCGGTGACGACCTGAGCGAGTCCATCCAGTCTGCTTCTGAGACCCTGCGTGGGGCCGAGCTGTCCATGCAGAGCACCCAGGACACCATGAACAACTACACCATCACCTCGCCCATCAGCGGCACCATCATCGAAAAGGCCGCCAAGGTGGGCGATGCCCTGAGCACCGGCAGCGACCTGTGCACCATCTACGATCTGAGCTACCTGGAAATGACCATCAATGTGGATGAGCTGCAGGTCAGCAGCCTGTCGGTGGGGCAGACCGTGCAGGTAACCGCCGACGCCGTGCAGGACAGGACCTATGAGGGCGTTGTGACCCGCGTGTCCATGAAGGGCGACACCAGCGGCGGCACCACCACCTACCCGGTCACCGTGCGCATCGACGAGACCGACGGCCTGCGCCCCGGCATGAACGCCAACGCGGAGATCGTGGTGGCCCAGGCCAAGAACGCACTGGCGGTGCCCAACGCAGCCGTGGTGCGCGGCAGCTATGTGCTGGTGACCCAGGACTCTCCCAGTGCGGTCAACGCAGACCCGGACATGGTCGCACCGGACGGCTTTGTGTACGTCAAGGTCAAGCTGGGCGTCAGTGACAGCGATTACACCCAGGTTGTCAGCGGCCTGACCGCGCAGGACACCGTGGGCTACGACCCCAGCTCGGTGAGCAGCGATACCTATTACGACAACGGCGGCTATGAGTACATGACCGATGGCACCACCGACACGACGGGCGGCGAGACCACCGACGGCACGGCCGATGGGGAAGGTGCAGAAAGCACCGTGACCGAGGAACCGGCCGTTGACGAGCCGGTGGACGCCGGAAATGACGGCGAAGTGATCGGCGAGGCCGACGGCGTGATCCTGACCTGACACGGAGGAATGCATGAGCGCTCTGATCGAATTTGAAGAGGTCTGCAAGTATTACCAGATGGGCGACACCACGGTAAAGGCCGCAGACCACATTACCATGAAGATCGACAAAGGCGAGTTCGTGGCCATCGTGGGCCAGTCCGGCTCCGGCAAGTCCACCTGCATGAACATCATCGGCTGTCTGGACGTGCCTACCCACGGGGTGTACCGGCTCAACGGCCGGGACGTGGGCAAAATGAACCGCAACGAGCTGGCGGCGGTCCGCAACGAGATGCTGGGCTTCATCTTCCAGCAGTACAATCTGCTGCCCCGGCTGAACCTGATGGAAAACGTGGAGGTGCCGCTGGTGTATGCGGGCGTCTCCCGTGCCGAGCGGCACGCCCGTGCCCGTGAGGTATTGGAGCAGGTGGGCCTGGGCGACAAACTGAAAAACCGGCCCAACCAGCTTTCCGGCGGCCAGCAGCAGCGTGTGTCCATCGCGCGGGCACTGGTGCGCAACCCGCCGGTGATCCTGGCCGACGAGCCCACCGGTGCACTGGACTCCCACACCGGCCGCGAGGTGCTGGGGCTTTTGCAGCAACTGCACAAGCAGGGACATACCGTGGTGCTGATCACCCACGACAACTCCATTGCCGTGCAGGCCGACCGCATCATCCGGCTGGAGGACGGCAGGGTGGTCTACGACGGCGACTCTCACGCACCGGAGGCCATGGTGCAGCCCACTCTGCTGGCCGAAACGCCGGAAAAGGAGGAACAGGCATGATCATTGAGACCTTCCGGCAGGCCATCCAGAACGTGTGGAGCAACAAGCTGCGCACCTTTCTGACCATGCTGGGCATCATCATCGGCGTGATGGCGGTCATCGTCATCGTGGGTCTGGGCAACGGTATGACCAAGAGCATGCGGGACAGTTTTTCCGCGCTGGGCACCAACACCCTGAGCATTCAGGTTTGGGGCTACGGCTCCCGCACCGTACCGGTGGACGATATGTACGACATCTGCCAGCGGCACTCCGACCTGATCAAGGCAGTGTCGCCCCAGATCGAATTCAGCGGCAAAGCCAGCGGTACGCTGAAGATCGGCACCACCAGTTACCGCTGGTCCAACATCAGCGGTGTGGACGAGAGCTACACCGAAATGAAAAATTACCAGATCGCACAGGGACGCGGCCTGCAGTACATGGATATGCAGGACAACAAGCAGGTCTGCATCATTGGCGATTACCTGAACCGGGTGGCTTTTGGCGGCAACGGTGTGGGGCAGACGCTCAAGATCGGTGCCAACAAGTTCCGCATTGTGGGCGTGCTGGCGGCCAAGGTCAGCAACCCTACCATGCAGCAAGGCAGCGACGACGACTGCGTCTACCTGCCCTACACCACCGTGATGCGGCTTTCCAGCCAGAGCGCGGTGAATAACTACACGGCTGTGATGACGGACGAAAACTTTGCCAACGAGGCCAAAACCACGATGGAAGAGGAGCTGCAGAAGATCCTCAAGACCGAAAACGGCTACTATGTGTACAGCGCCAGTGAGTGGCTGGAGGAAATGAACAAGATGATCAACATGGTCATCGTGGTGCTCACCGGCATTGCCAGCATCTCGCTGCTGGTGGGCGGCATCGGCATCATGAACATCATGCTGGTGTCGGTGACCGAGCGCACCCGTGAGATCGGTATCCGCAAGGCGCTGGGCGCCAAGGAGCGCACCATTCTGGCGCAGTTCGTGGTGGAAGCAGCCACCACCTCCGCGCTGGGCGGCGTTTTAGGCATTGCACTGGGCTATGCGGTGAGCATGGCGGCCAACAAGGTGCTGCCCATGTTCATGAGCGATACCACCATCACGGTGAGTCCGTCGTTCAACTCCATCGTGGTGGCTTTTGGCATCTCGGTGGGCATCGGTGTGCTGTTCGGCTATCTGCCGGCCCGGCGCGCGGCACGTCTCAATCCCATCGAGGCGCTGCGTTACGACTGAGCCCGAAGAAAGGGGAATACCTATGAAAAAACGTTTTCTCGCACTTTTGCTGGCGGTGAGCATGGCGGTGTCCATGCTGGCCATGCCGGCGGCTGCGCTGGGCAGTGCCAGCAACACGGCCGTGCAGACGGCCATCACGCTGGGCGGTATGGACGCCGGGCAGACCGGCAGCCTGGACGCCGCCGTCACCCGCGGGGCCTTTGCCCGCATGCTGGTGGCGTTCTCGGCGTACCGGGAGAGCGCAGCCTCCCAGGGGGCTGTGGGCACCCTGTATAAGGACGTGCCCGGCTCTTCGCAGTGGGCACCCTACATCCGCATTGCGGTGCAGCAGGGCTGGATGAACGGCTACACGGACGGCACCTTCCGCCCGGACAACGCCGTCACGCTGGAAGAAGCCTGCACGGCCGTGCTCAAGCTGCTGGGCTACAAGATGACAGATCTGAACGGTGCCTTCCCGGCGGCGCAGCTGAACAAAGCTCAGGAACTGGGCCTGCGCAGCCAGCTGAACAGGGCACAGGGCCAGACCATGACCTACGAGGACTGCGCTGTGCTGCTGTACAACGCCCTCACGGCCAACACGGCCTCCGGCGGAGCCTATGGCAGCACCCTGGGCTTTACCGTGGCAAATGGTCAGGTGGACACCTCCACGGTGCTGCTCAGCAGCCTGAAGGGACCCTTTGTGGCGTCGGAGGGCACCCAGCTGCCCTTTGCACCGGTGAGCGTGTACCGCAACGACAAGGTGTCGGAGTCCGGCGAACTGAACAAATACGATGTGTATTATTACAGCGAGAGTCTACAGACGGTGTGGATCTATACCCGCCGCGCCGCAGGCCGCATCACAGCAGTTTCGCCCAGCGCCAGCGCTCCCACGGCGGTGACCGTGGCCGGTACCAGCTACCAGCTGGGCAGCTCGGCGGTGGCGTCCAAGATCTCGTCCCTGAACGGCGGCGGCGTGGGCGAAGTGGTCACCCTGCTGCTGGGCATGGACAATGAGGTGGCGGATGTGGTCACCGGCGAAGAGGCCGACAGCGTGTTCTACGGCGTGGTGCAGACGGCCACCCGCTCCCTTGTGGAGGACAACGGTGCCGACGTGCTGCAGCGCGTAGCAGTGATGTGCACCGACGGCATCACCCGCACCGTGAATGTGGACAAAAGCCTGAACTACCCCGCCGGCTGGATGGTGCGCATCGACGTGACGCCGGAAGGCGAGAACGTGACCGCTATTGAAAACCGGACCATCAGCGGCACGGTGAGCGCAGACGCCACCATGCTGGGCGACCGTAAGCTGGCAGACGACGTGCAGATCTTGGATACGACTACGGAGGGTGTGGCTGGGACGGTTCGTCCCAGCCGCCTATCCGGGACGAAACTGAACATGCTGAATGTCCGCTACTATACGCTTAACGACAACGGCGAGATCGACCGGCTGATCCTCAACGATGTCACCGGCGACCTGTGGAAGTACGGTGTGCTGGATGATGTCCGCAACATTGCGGCCAACCTGCCCTCCACCAAGACCCCTGCCACTGCAGGGGATTCTGAGGGCGAAGGCTCTGATGGGACCAACCAGGTGCTGAAGGACCTGCGGAGCGTGCTGGTGCCTACCACCAGCGAGATCCTGTGGGGCGTCATCAACGGCGATATCCTCCAGACCGTGTGGAATAAGGTCACCAGCAGCACCGGCTCCCTGGTGAGCATCGGCGTCAAACAGCTGGCTAAGGTGGTAGGGGAGCCTTATGGCACCATCCTGAACTATATAGGCGGCGGTGCCACCTATGTCTGCTACATCAACGGGCAGCCCACCAGCTACACCACCTCCATCAAGTACCCGGTGCTGGCCGGCGGCCTGGCCGTGCGGCAGGAAGTGAACGGTTCGGTGAAGGCCATGGTGCAGCTGATGCCCATGAAGATCGACAAGGTGGGTGCCGCGTCAGTGCTGTCCGGTTCCACCCGCTATGAGGTAGCGGACAATGCCCAGGTGTACCTGTGGTACAAGGGCCAGTATTACGCCACGAAGCTGGCCGAGGTGAACTCGGACGCTTACTACCTCACTGGCTGGTACGACAACTTTGGCTGCGCCGCGGGCAAGCGCGTCCGCGTGATCGTGGCCGTGAAGAAGGACTGATGCGCTATTACAGCGCCCCGCGCCGGGCACTGCGCGGGGTACGGCAGCTGCTTTATCCGCGTCGGTGCCCCTTCTGCAATGCGGTGCTGGGCAGCATAAGGACCTGCCCGGACTGTGCGGAAGAAGTGGACCGGCTGCGCCGGAAGCCCGGCATCCGGCTGGACGCATCGCAGCATTATCTGGGCGGCCTGAGCGGCGCAGCGGCACCGTTCCGGTATGAGGGCTGCGTGCGGCGGGCCATCCTGCGGGCAAAGTATCAGGCTGCACCATGGACGGCGGTGGAGCTGGGCGTGGTGCTGGCAGAGCTTGCCTTTGGCAGCGAGGTCCGGATGAGGGGCGCGGAACCGGTGCCTCAGCGGGTGGAAGGTGCCTGGCTCGGCTATGACTGCATCGTGCCGGTACCGGCGTCCAGCCGCAGACGCGGGTACAATGTACCGGAACGCATGGCGCAGCCGCTGGCAGAGACACTGGACCTTCCGCTGGAAACAAAGGCTCTTGGTCCTGCCCGCCGGAAGAACCGGCAGGCAGGACTGCCCTTTGAACAGCGCCTGGCCAATGTGGCCGGTGCGTTCCGCGTGCAGGACCCGGACCTCATAGAGGGCCGCCGCGTGCTGCTGGTGGACGATGTGATCACCACCGGTGCTACGGCTGCCGCCTGTGCACAGGCTCTGCTTTCGGCGGGTGCGGAGAGCGTGTTTGCGGTGGCTGTGGCTACGGTGGAATTTCCGCCCATTGCCCAGCCGACCCTGCCCTTGCAGGAGGATGCGGACGAAGAAATTTAAAAAAGTTGCCGAAAAGTGCTTGACAAAATGCGAGAAGTCGGGTATACTAATCAAGCTGTGAGCGACAAACGCTTACAGATATCCGGGTGTAGCGCAGTTTTGGTAGCGCGCTTGAATGGGGTTCAAGAGGCCGTGAGTTCGATTCTCGCCACTCGGACCAAGAGGTCCAACGATTTCGCAACAGAAGTCGTTGGACCTTTTCTTTTTTTGTGCCTGCGGCAGACGGCTTTTTTGCGTGCGACAGGAGAAACGACGGCAGAAATAAGACACAAAAATTTTGTAGGATGTGTAGAATATCGCGCTTGAAATTGTACATTTCTCCCAATAAAAACCTTGAAAACGTGTCAATCCTGAGAAAAAATAACCGCCTTTGTTTACAAAATGGTTACAGGCTGGTATACTTTATGGCAGTGAAACGTGAAAAATGATGCCAAAAAAGGGAGGAGCGACCAGACCGTGAATACCGCAGCGCCAACGACCGCACATAAAAAACTGGTGGGCATTCTGCTCACCATCGTGTTTGCACTCACCTGTCTGCCCGCAGCACTGGCTGTGGACCTGAATGTGGATGCCGGGTTCTACTTCAAGCAGAGCCGGGGCGGCACCTGCACGCTGGCTTCGGCTGCCATGATGCTGCGCCGCCGCGCTTACTTTGACGGACGGACCGACTGGGTGGATGTGACTGAAAACAGTGTGCGCTCCACGGCCTGGTCCAATGGTCTGGCCCACAGCTTTACATACCGGGAGATGCAGGTGGCCTATGCGACCCTGCCCTCCAATCATCAGGAAAAGACCCAGCTGCTCATCCAGCTGCTGGCTCAGCACCCGGAAGGCATCGTCCTGTACGACCGCACGCAGCCCCATGCCGTTCTGCTGACCGATTATACGAACGGCGTGTTCTACTGTTCCGACCCGGCCGGGAACATCTCTTCCGGCCGCATCCCGCTCACCAGCTCCAGCGTGTCCATTGCACAGGCGTCCTGCTACTGGTATGTGAGCGCCGACCACAACGGCGCAGCCCTGCAGGCAGATGACCTGCGGCTGGAAGGCATGCGTTATCCGGTCAATGTGCACACCGGCAGCGGCATGGCCCTTACCGGCACCGCCAACAGCACCTCCGGCAGCACGCTGGAAGGTGTGCAGGTGGCCATCCTGGACGAGAACGACAAGATCGTGCAGTCCGCACAGGCCCAGGTGGGCGGAACCAGCTTCTCCCTCAAGACGCTGGACGACCAGATCCACTTCGGTGAGCTGCCCACGGGCTGCTATACCTACATGGTCATCGTGACCGAGACCAGCGGCGAGACCCTTTGCTTTGCCAGCGACTTCACCGTTTCGGATGCCGCCACCAGCACCGCTATCTATTGGTCGGTGCAGGACCCCGACGGTACCAAACTTACCGACCAGACCATTACGGCCACGGCGGAAGAAACGATCCAGAGCACCCTCGGCTGGCTGTTCGGCCTGTTTGGCTGATCCCTTCTGCATGCATTTCACAGAGCCTGTCTCCTTCGGGAGATGGGCTCTTTTTTATCCGGACAGGGAAGTTCCGGGGTAGTAATGGGCCAGGATGTCGGCAAAGTTCTGCCCCTGCTCGGCCAGTGCCTTGGCACCCCACTGGCTGAGCCCCACGCCATGGCCGTAGCCTTTTGTGGTAAAACAGAACGCACCGCTCTCATACCGGACCGTGAAGCAGGTGCTGCGCAGGCCCAGCGCCTGCCGCAGGGCCGTACCGGTGATGCGCTGCCCGCAGACCGGCAGGGCAGCAACATAACCGGCGGCGGTGTACTCCGGGGGACCGAACCACTGCTCCGGGGCGGCAAGGTCAGCGGTGAGGCCCAGGGCAGCCAGTTGCTGTGCCGTCTGCTGTGCCGAAAGGGTCAGGGCGTACTCGTAATGGTCGGCGGCAAGGTCGGTGCTGCTGTCCACCGAAACAAGGTAGGGCAGGGCGGTGCCCCAGACATTTTCGCTGGCTTCGGTGCGGCCGTTGGAGATGGCAAAGTAGCTGGCACAGGCAGGGGCACCGTCGCAGAGCAGTACGGTATGTTCCACCTCGTCCACCAGCGCGGCCAGACGGGCATAGTTGGTCTCATAGGCAGTGCCCCAGTAGCTGCGCAGCACCGGGTCGGTCAGGCAGCCCTGCCGTCGTGCCGGGTCGGCCGTCAGCCAGCCGATACTGTCCGGTGCGGCATGGTCGCGGCAGTACAGCGCGTAGCTGTGGGCGGCAACGGCCTGTGCCTTGAGGGCCTCGTCCGGCCAGCTCACCGGCATTTCGGCCGCTACCGCGCCGATCAGATATTCCCGGCGGGACAACTCCAGCACCTGCCCGGTGGAGGCATCCTGAATCAGGAACCGGTCCGTTTCACCGGCGTAGGCAGCGGAGATTTCCGGGGCGGAAGCAGTGCTCTCCGGTGACGAAAGCGGAAGGCGGACCGTGGAAACGGCAGGCCCAAGCACCGCGCGGGTGAGGTGGTAGGCGGCCAGAGGCAGGGCGCATCCAAGTACCAGGAGCAGGGTGCACAGCAGCAGAAAGGCTTTTTTCATAACGGGATCTCCCTTGCAGCGTGAAAAAGATTCTGTCTCCAGTATAAAAAGACCTGCCTGCAAAACCTTGCGAAAAAACGCTGCCCGCAAAAATGAAAGTCGTTTGGCACGGGACGGTGAGAAGTGAACACATTGCGCTTGAATTTGCTGCACAAAAGCGATAATATAAGATTATGTCCATCAGTGAGGATGGCAGGAAAGTATGGGAAAGTAAAAAATAGGAACCGGAAGAAAGGAGAGATCCCCCGTGAATTTTGCACATGCAGAAGTGGCGACCCTGGACCCCACCACGATGCGGACCCTGTGCGAGGAGTACATTGCCAACAACTACATCGACCCCGAGACTAGTGAGCGTCTGGGCGTCAAGCGCGGTCTGCGCAACCCGGACGGCACCGGCGTGCTGGCCGGCCTGACCAACGTGTGTGATGTTGTGGGCTACAAAAAGGATCAGGAAGGACATGTGATCCCCACCCCCGGCAAGCTGATCTACCGCGGCGTCAACATCAACGAGATCGTGGAGGAAGCGTATCGCAACGACCGCTTCGTGTTTGAGGAAGTGATCTGGCTGCTGCTGTTCGGCAGTCTGCCTACCCGGGAACAGCTGGACGATTTCTGCGAGATCCTGGCCGAGCATCGCGCTCTGCCGGAGGGCTTTATGGATACCATGAATGCCCCTTCCCCCAACATTATGAATAAGCTGCAGCGTTGTGTGCTGGGCCTGTACTCCTACGATGAGCACGCCGAGGACCTGACCCTGGAAAATATCCTGAACCAGAGCATCAACCTGATCGCCAGCATGCCCACCATGATGGTGAACGCCTATCAGATGAAACGCCGCTACTACGACAAGCAGAGTATGTTCTTCCATCTGCCCAGGCCCGGCCAGAGCACGGCCGAGCACATCCTGAGCACCTATCGCCCGGACCAGAAGTTCACCCACGAGGAAGCAAAGCTGCTGGATATGTGTCTGCTGGTGCATGCGGACCACGGCGGCGGCAACTGCTCCACCTTCACCACCCGCGTGCTGTCCTCCTCGGGCACCGATACCTACTCGGCCATTGCAGCCGCCATCGGCGCACTGAAGGGCCCCAAGCACGGCGGTGCCAACCTGATGGTCAACCGTCAGCTCCAGGACATCCTGAAGCACGTGGAGAACCCGGAGGATGACGATGAGGTGCGCGAGTATCTGCGCCGCATCCTGCGCAAGCAGGCCGGTGACGGCTCCGGCCTGATCTACGGCATGGGCCACGCAGTGTACACCATCAGCGACCCCCGTGAGGTGATCCTGAAGCAGCGTGCCCGTCACCTGGCCTACGAGAAGGGCTTTGAGGAAGAGTACAACATGCTGTGCAGCATCGAGCGGCTGGCCCCCGGCATTTTTGCCGAGGAAAAGGGCAGCACTAAGCCTGTGTGTGCCAATGTGGACCTGTTCAGCGGCCTGATCTACAATATGCTGGGCATCTCCGAGGACCTGTACACCCCCCTGTTTGCCATTGCCCGTGTGCCGGGCTGGTGCGCACACCGGGTGGAAGAGGTCGTGTTCGCCAACCGCATCATCCGCCCGGCCTACAAGTATCTGGGCGTGCGCCAGAAATACAAGCCGATCGAGGAACGCTGATGAACTCATTGATTTTGCTTTCGATTCTCCTGTCTGCTGCGCTGGGCATCGCCCGCGGGGCAGATCTTGCTTTTGGCACCGATGCCGTGACCGGGCTGTGTACGGTCGGCTCGGTGTGGTGGCGCTATGCGGCATTGGGCGCGGTGGTGCTGGCCGCAGTGCTCATCGGTCGGCACTGCGCCGGAAAAGCCGAGACGGTCCGCAGCCGTCAGCCTCTGGCCGGAGTGCTGGCCTTTGCCGGAGCGGTGTGCTTTCTGGCGGCTGCCGGTGCGCAGCTGGCGGTGGGCCTGTCGGCAACGAGCGGCTTCGTGCGGTCCATTCTGGAGTGCATCTGCGCGGTGTGGCTCAGCACGCTGGGCCGCTGCTGGCTTACCCCTTCCGGCTGGAAAAAGCCTACGGGCGGGCTGTATCTGGCGGTGGCGGGCAGTGTGCTGTTCTACTGGAACGTGCTGATGCGCTTTATGGAGAACAGCTCCAGCTGGCACCGGGTGGCCCCCACCGCAGCGGTGTGGCAGGCGCTGGCAGCACTGTTGCTGCTGAGCAGCCTTGCCCGGGCGCTGTACCTGCCAAAGCCGGAAAACGGTCGCACCCTGTGCGCCGCCGGTCTGGCAGCACTCTGCCTGTGCCTGTGCTGGGAGCTGCCCCATGCAGCGGTCCTGGCGGTTGGAGCAGCGACAGAACCGGCCCTGCTGCCGGAGCTGTTTGCCGCGCTGGCACTGTGCTGCGTGGGAGCGCTGGGCGGTGTGTGCGCCGCAGCCTGCGCACGGCGTCCGGAGTGACGAAAACACCGCCCGTTCTCTTGGTGTAATTGCCCAAAACGGGAGAGGGAAATTCGATAAAATCGTACAAAAGCAAAAAATGATGGATTTACCTTGTTAATTTTTTGGCAGAGACTTGAAAGTTTCTGCATTTTGGTCTAAAATAAAGATACCGTGATTTATCCGTTTTAGGGTAAAAACAATTAGGAGGTACTATTAACATGGCTGTTAGAGTTGCTATCAATGGTTTCGGCCGCATTGGCCGTCTGGCTTTCCGTCAGATGTTTGACGCTGAGGGTTACGAGGTCGTCGCAATCAACGACCTGACCAGCCCCAAGATGCTGGCTCACCTGCTGAAGTACGATACTGCTCAGGGTTCTTTCTGCGGCAAGATCGGCGAAGGCAAGCACACCGTCGAGGCTACCGAGGACTCCATCATCGTTGACGGCAAGGAGATCAAGATCTACGCTGTCAAGGACGCAAAGGATGCTCCCTGGGGCGAGCTGAACGTTGATGTCGTTCTGGAGTGCACCGGCTTCTACA
>OGGC01001777.1_pt1 | contig 13358 bp, 10 predicted proteins | sample 1571181 | NCBI WGS metagenome assembly OGGC01 (sample SAMEA2581930, study PRJEB24529) | metagenome | biome: Human gut stool | place: China | collected 2011 | reverse complement strand
GTAGCTCAGACGGACCAGGGGCTGGGCGGCAAGATGAAAAACAATCTCAGGTTGACATTCCTGAAAGATAGCCTTTATACGCTCACCATCGCGGATATCGGCACGAAGGTCGGCCTTAATTTTCTCGCCGATACCGGAAAGTACGAAATTGTCTCGAGCCGTAAAAAGGTCTTGGGCCACACCAATCACCTCGGCCCCCAATTCATGGAGCCAGATAGAGAGCCAGCTGCCTTTAAAACCGGTATGACCAGTGACAAGGACGCGTTTGCCCCGATAAAAATTATCAAATATATCAATTCCCATACGGCTTACCACACTTTCCAGGGAGCGACTCCCTGATCCCACATTTCATTCAATTCTGTATTGTCTCTCAGAGTATCCATCGGTTTCCAGAAACCCGTATGACGGAAAGCGTGCATCCGGCCCGCCTTGGCTATAGACTCGAGGGGCTGACGCTCAAAGATGGTGGAGTCACCCTCAGGGATATAATCAAACACTTCGGGTTCACACACAAAATAGCCCGCATTGATCCAATTACGGTCACCGTCGGGCTTCTCCTGGAAAGAGAGGACCTTGTCCGTATCGAGATCGAGCTGCAGGGCGCCGAACTTACCACCGGGTTTGTAGGCCGTAAGGGAAAGGAGGCAGCCCGAAGACTCGTGAGCCTTCAGGGTATCACCGATGTTCAGGTCGGTGACACCGTCACCATAGGTCAGCAGGAAACGTTCGTTCCCGAGATATTTCTGTACACGCCGGATACGTCCGCCCGTTTGGGTATTCAGCCCGGTATCGACCATCGTGACTTTCCAGTTCTCGGAATGGTTATCCAGAATGGTGGTCGTATTGTTGGAAAGGTCCACGGTCATATCGCTGTTATGACGGAAATAGTTGGCGAAATACTCCTTGATGATATATTGTTTATAACCGCAGCAGATCACGAAATCGTTGATGCCGTAATGGCTGTAGGTTTTCATGATATGCCAGAGGATGGGTTTACCACCGATCTCCACCATAGGTTTGGGGATCAGGTTAGTGGCTTCGCTCAGGCGGGTGCCGAAGCCACCGGCTAAAATGACGGCTTTCATTATGCTTGACAGATTACTGAAGGTTAATAACCGGAAATTACTTGCGGGAAGAGACAAAGTCACGGATCGTACCGATCATGTGGTCGAGCATGACACGGGTCATGCCCGGATAGACACCGATCCAGAGGGTATGATTCATAACGTAATCAGTACCTTCCAGATTGCCGATTACGCGGTAGCCCTCACCCGTGGAGCGCATTTCATCAAAGGCGGGATGCTTCAGAAGGTTGCCCGCAAACAGGTTGCGTGTCTGGATCTTCCTACTCTCCAGGTGTTGGGAAAGGTCGTTACGGGTGAAGCCCGCATCTTCCTTCACCGAAATAAGGAAACCGAACCAGCTCGGGTCGGAGTTCTTCTGCACTTCGGGAAGGATTAGGCCGGATGTACCCGCAAGGCCTTCTTTCAGGTAGGCGAAGTTCGACCGCCGGGCTTCGACAATGGAGTCCAGTTTCTCAAGCTGGGCACAGCCGATGGCAGCCTGCATATCGGTCACTTTCAGGTTATACCCGAAATGGGAATAGACATATTTATGGTCGTAACCTACCGGGAGGTCGCCAAACTGTTTGCTGAAACGGTATTTACACGTATTGTCAACGCCCCCGATACACCAGCAGTCACGGCCCCAATCGCGGAAAGAGTTGACCAGTTTGTGCAGCAGAGGATCATCGGTATAGACAGCGCCCCCCTCTCCCATCGTCATGTGGTGCGGAGGATAGAAACTGCTCGTGCCGATATGGCCGATCGTACCTGTTTTCTTTTCCACACCGTCGATTGTATAAGTAGAGCCAAGGGCATCGCAATTATCCTCTACCAACCAGAGGTTATGTTTATCACAGAAATCTTTGACAGCCTGCAAATCAAACGGGTTACCCAAAGAGTGGGCAATCATTACCGCTTTAGTTTTGGGAGATAATGCGGCTTCCAGTTGAGTCACGTCGATATTGTACTCGGGGATGGTGACATCCACAAAAACAGGGACCGCACCATACTGGATGCAGGGGGTCACCGTTGTGGGAAAGCCGCAGGCTACCGTGATCACTTCATCACCCCGCCTGATTCTGCGCTCACCCAACTGTGGTGAGGTCAGGGCCATAAAGGCGAGAAGGTTGGCCGAAGAGCCCGAATTAGTCAGGGAGCAATACTTCACACCCAGCCATTCGGCAAAACGGATTTCAAACTTCCGGGCCCAGGGACCGGCAGTCAGCCAGAAGTCAAGGGACGAGTCAACCAGGTTCACCAATTCGCGGTCATCGAAATAGCGGCCGCCGTAGTTGACAAAACTCTTACCAGGTTCGAAAGAGCGGGAGGAACCGTGAACCTCTTTGTAGTATTCCCGGGTTAAATCGAGAATTTGTTGCTTGAGTGTTTCTTTCTTACTCATTATAATATATCGTTTATATCAAATACTCCTCAACACTAATTAATCTAAGTATAGATATCAAGTAAAATATCATTAACAAAGCAAGGAAATAGTATATACCAATTCCTCATTCTAAAAATACACGTCTTTTCATTTTGAATAATAAAGAAGATATTTTTATATTAAAAAAATATTAATCAATATAATTATTTGGATACTGATTTTCCTCTATCATCTTCAGCATATCTACAGTCTCCTGTTCATCTATCGATAAAGTTTTATTATCCCAGTAATCTATAATTGCATGAGCTTCCTTTGCCAACTCTTCCTCAAAAACTTCTCCATAACAATATGTCAAAAGCTGACACTTGAGCAAAGAAGACGGGAGAGACTCTAACACAAGCAAGGAACGATCCAGAATAACCTGTTTCTTAGATTCCTTATCGCCATAATCATAGATTGTTGCATTGTAGCCCATCAAGAGAGCCAGGCAAAGTCGTGCTTCTTCTTCCGGATTTTCTCCTTTCAAAGCAAACAAAGCATCAGATTTTTGAAGCACTTCAGTGTTTAATTGACGGAAACTGTCGGCATAGATAGGAGAACCGTCAGCGCCCAAATACAATAATTCGTGAGCCACATGTTGCAGCTCATGAATCTGGGTCATAAGAGTATTCATTTTATATGATAAAATATTACTGATTACGGTGCGAGAATGCGAAGGTAGCTTTTAGGAACCTTGACACTGGCAGATAAAACGCCACGAATACGGATAGTGACATAAGTACGATTAGAAAGACTGGCCAGTTCACCTTCAACTCCACAAAAATCTCCCTTGATAACTTGTACTTTGGTGCCAACTGCGAAACAATCATCGTTGAGGATAACAGCAGCAGGGTCGAGATTCATGACAAACATAAAATCTTTCATCTGCTTATCGGGAACAATAAGCATACTCTTAGTGTCAAAATCACGCATATAGAAAAGACGAACCCCGTATTCGTTGGCAATAGCACAAGCAAACTCTTTGGTAGCATGTACAAATATAAGATTACGAATGACAGGAACTTCTACACGACGCCGGCGATATTTCAATTGACGAATGACAAATTGGGTCGGCAAAAAGTACTCGACACCTATTTTCTCTAATGCGTCACGAGTAGTAAGCTCCTGATCCTTACGGGTACGGGCAGCGAACCAATATTCTTGTTGTTGAGACATTTAGAAGGATATATTCCTGAGTGATTTACTTAAGTCCGGGTATGCTTCGCAGTTGGGTGAGACTCTTTTTCTCAGCCAAACTGCAAGATTTTTTATGACTTATTTTAGGTGGAAACGAACGGATTCGATCAATTGATGTTTCAAAAGACGTTCGTCTTTTGAAACATCAATTATGGAGATAAAAGACCACATGCAAAATAAGTAAAAAGCTGTTTTTATTACCAGATTATTATCTGATAATCAGCACATAAAGAAGTATATTTACTTTTTCATCTAAAAATATTTTGTACATCAAAATTTAGTTTATACCTTTGTGCTATTAAACGAACGTCTTTTGAAACACATTCACTACTGAATATCAGTTAATTACCAAAGAATTTACTCTTTTTGTTCTTTTTACGTTTACCACATAATATACTGATAATAAACAAATTACCCAACAAAATAAAATCTTCATTATTCTATCTATAAAGGTTTAGAAACTATATACTCCCAAAAGCATTCTGTCACATTGTATTTTGAGTAGTTTCAGGAATCCCTTATTTACGGACCACTGACTAAGTTGTTATAAAAAACACCGGGATTCTATTTTCACCAAAATCATATCTCCACCAAATAAATCAAATCACCAGTCAAAAGATCGACAAACATGCACTAATTTCAATCAGTAAGCAACGGAAAAGGCATCCTATACCTCCAAAATAACATTCAGGAATGATTCATATTGACCTATGCTACAGAAAAGAATTCTATAGTTTTTGTTCAATAAATGAAATCGTGAGGCAAAAAGTAGGAGGATTTTCAATGAAAATGAATTTCGTAACTATACGAAGTTAACTTCGTATTTTCTTATAACTAACTTCTTCTTCACAAGAAGTTAATGTTTTGCAAAGACGAAGTTAACTTCGTATGAAGAGTACACGTATGAAGAAACGAATTAAAGGCAAGTTAATGCTCCATCACTTGCTATTTCATCACTTTCTCAAGACAACAGAGTTTTTAAAACAAGAAAAAAGCAGACTTAAAGATATCAGAATCTCTATTTTACTATCAGAATAACAGAAGAGGCAAACTTAATGAGGAATAGAATAGGAAGTCGACAAGAGATAAAGTATTTACCTCCCGTCGACTAATAATGATTTTATGATCGTGATACTTGGAATCCCTTATCCGACAGCGTCATTTCAACGAAGCGTGCACGAGGATTCGGAGCGTTTTCTGTCAGTATCTTACGAATACGAACAGCAGCTTGCGGATCTTTCGCTACCATATATAGGTACCCGCCACCACCGGCTCCCGGCAATTTATATCCCAAAGTATAATCTTTTATCAGATCGATAATTGCCTCCACAGCCGGCGGATTCGTTCCGCTATCCAATGCTTTGTTTTGTTCCCAGGTTTTTCCTACCAAACGGCCAAACTCAACAAAACTTCCACGCTGTATAGCTTCATTCATATCCAATGCATGTGCCTTCATTTCCGAGAGCAAATTGAGATGCAACGATGAATTGAGGAACATGGAACTGACTATTTCTGCCAAGATTCCTTTTGCCGTACGAGTTATACCGGTATAATAAAGCAAGTGACAGTCTTTATATTCAGGATGCGTAAATAAATGATCGGGTAGCCAACGCACCAATGGGCTTTGAGCAAAACCCGCCTCGGTCTGAAGAAGCTTCACACCCTGCAACACACCTCCATACTGATCCTGCCATCCACCACCGGTAGTCAACAATTGTTCAAGAACAAGGGTGCGTTGACAAATCTCATTCTTATCCCAGGCTAAACCACAGAAATCGTTAATGGCACCAAGTACGGTAGAAGCTAAAATAGAACTTGTACCCAAGCCGGAACCTGCCGGAATAGCCGCCAATAAAGTCACTTCAATACCTGCACCGAAATCTTTAAGCTGTTCCTCCAATGAAGCATAAGATACAGCAGAAAACGCAGGTGCAAAGCCTGCCAACGATAGAGCGGCTTTCGGTATAGAAAATGGTGAACCGATCTTCTTATAATCCTGCAATTCATCAAACGTAGATACTATTTCCATGGCACCCATATCGATAGAACGCAGGACGATATGGAAGTCTTTGCACGGCTTCACATAAACCTGTAAGGGAGGTTGTCCGTTCAACTCAATGGCCAGATTCACAACGTTTCCTCCCGAATAAAGTGAATAAGGAGGAGTGTCGGTCCACCCTCCTGCCATATCGATACGTACAGGACTGCGTCCCCAAACAATCTGATCGGAATATACATCCAGTTTTGGTTCACTCTTGCGGTTGCTGATCTCGCCTAACAATCCATCGCGCAGCAGATCAAAAGCAGCCTGTTCTTCCGAACGATAGTCTTTCCCGTCTAATTTCAAAATACGCGCACGCAACATCCGGTTATGGATTCGTGACATCTGCAGAGCATCCTCAGGCAATAACTCAGGCATATCCAAACCAAGACGTACAAAATCTTCGGCCGCATCGGCCAGATCGAGTTGATAGAAAACACTTTTTTCATGATTAACGGCCAATGCTTTCCAGTTTCCTTTTCTGAACTCTTCACGCTGTGCATACAAACGTTTCAGATTGGCACCTGCCGAAATCTCGTCTGCAGAGAAACGTTCGGAACGTAACCAAATGCTCTTTCCCTCTTCCAACTCAGGTTCGGCCAACATCCACCTCAACACCAATCCCAATTCTTCAGCAGAGTTAACCAAAGGAAATACAGAAGCAGCCTGCAAGTCGTCCGTACGTCCTTTCAAATCTGTATATGAAAGACCACGTTTCGCCATCCATTCACCAAAAGGAATACCCGTCAAGGTTGTTTTAGAATCTCTCAAATCTCCTTTGAAAACATCGTCCAGACCGTATGGACGGGCAACAAAGCCCTTATCTCCCATCGGAACCACATCTACACACACTCCGGCAGGAACAGTCAATGTCCAGTCATTTTCCGGTACACCGGTTATGATATGTCGTGAAGCTATCTTCCACTGAGCCCCTATATGGCTGTTTTCAATCCATAAATCAGCATTCTCTGCACAGAGAGGTATCTGCACTACAGCATTTTGGACAAACATAGCCGGATTGGGTTTTACTTTACGATGCATGATACGACGCTGATCGTACACTTTATTCTGCACAGAAAGAGTGGAAGAAATCAGCTCTTTACTGGTACCATAATGATAAAACTCTCCCCCGGGCAAAGGTAAAATAGCAACCGACAAAGTATTCACCTCTTCATCTTCAATGCACGGGTGTGCGCCAAGAGCCAATCCAAAATCGGAATAAAGATCGTAATATCTCAGTTCCTCAGAATTCTCTTTATAGGAACGCTTCATCAACACCTCCACAGCACGGTCACTCAAAAGCCAGATGCCAATATCCATCAGAAAAAGATGAGTCTTTGACAATGACTCCAGTTCATCCAAAGAAGGTTTTTGGAGCATGAAGTCAAGTTTTTCAGGATGTTTCCGGTCGGAAGCAAATACACCATGATGAGTGGCCAATGAAGGATCAACCCATAGTCCATAGCAAACTACATCTGCAGACGGAATGGTTTGTAAAGGCTTCTCCGAACGAATATATACGTCACCGCTCGCAATCAATGTATGCAGATTTTCCGGAGCTAAAGACATGATCTTTTCATACAGAGGCAACTGTAAGGAAAGCAAGTTCTGCCCAAGGTGTTGTCCCCTCTCCCATCGGAACACAGGAACCGGTGTCAGTATCTTGCCCGATGGTGCGTAACCGGGCAGACGACGGCTTTGTCCGCCTGCATGCAACAGAATTCTTTTCTCTTTTCCCAGCCACCCGGAAAAAGAGGTCCCGTCAGCAAATTCGTTATAACATTCTTTCAGTAACCAAGCTGTTCCACCTCCGGAACCAAGTTTTTTGCCTACCGGATCGGAAGTACAAAACCAATCGGTACGGTTTACCCGCTCTAATTCATGAAAGGACTGAACCAGATTAGGAGGCAAAGATAGTAGTTTTTGCATATCGTCAGAGTTTAAATATACGTTCCATCATTTTCCATTTCTCGTGTGATGCTTGTCCTGGCAACGAACGCTGGAAGCGGGACATATAAGCTTCCCATTCAGCCTGCCGAGGCAGTTTAGCCAGACGTTCGTTATCTTTTATCCAATCGAATTCATCTACCGTATCGACAATCATAAAGAGAGTATGTTCGTGGATATAAATCTGCATATCGAGTATCCCGACTTCACGGATACCTGCTTTAATTTCCGGCCACACATGCTGATGTTCTGCAACATAAGCACGAATCAATTCCGAATCGTCGTACAATTCGAGTGTTTGGCAATATCTTTTCATGGTATTATAAATTAAATAAATATCTTATTTCTAAAAAGGCAAAGGTCCGTCATTGCTTCCTCCGAACGGATTACCTCCCTGAGGGGCAAATTCAGCTGGAGGCGGAGGTACACTCCCGGTATTATTCATGCGCGACCCCAACATAGCTCCTGCATCAGGCAATGGAATCACCATATCGTCATCCGGATTCTGGAAACGGGTATATTCACCTTTGAATCGCAACAGAACATCGCCAACTGCACCATTACGATGTTTAGCGATAATAATTTCGGCCATTCCACGGAGATCGTTTCCTTTATCATCCTGAAATATCTTGTAATATTCGGGACGGTGAATGAAGCACACCATATCGGCATCCTGCTCAATGGCACCGGATTCACGAAGGTCACTCAACTGAGGACGCTTTCCTTCAAGTCCTTCACGACTCTCGACACCACGGTTCAACTGTGACAGAGCAATAATCGGGATATTCAACTCCTTGGCAAGTCCCTTCAATGAACGTGAAATGGTACTGACCTCTTCCTGGCGGCTGCCGAATGCCATACCGCTGGCGTTCATCAACTGCAAGTAGTCAATGATGATAATTCTCACTCCATGCTCACGTACTAACCGACGCGCCTTGGTACGAAGTTCAAATACGGAAAGTGAAGGTGTATCGTCCACATAAAGCGGTGCATCCAGCAAATCCTTTAGTTTATAATCGAGCTGTTGCCATTCATAAGCTGCCAATTGTCCGCTCTTGATTTTTTCACTCGGAATTTCACAAACGTTCGAGATCAGACGATTGACCAACTGAACGTTACTCATTTCAAGAGAAAACAAGGCTACCGGATTCCTAAAATTCACGGCAATATTCTTAGCCATTGAAAGTACAAAAGCCGTTTTACCCATGGCCGGACGGGCTGCAATAATTATCAAGTCGGATTTCTGCCATCCGGAAGTCATCTTATCCAGTTTGGTATATCCACTCTCCAATCCGCTCAGACCATCGGTACGTGCGGCGGCTTTCTGAATCTGTTCGTAAGCTTCCGCTATGATCGGATTGATCTGCGTATAGTCTTTCTTCATGTTCCGCTGCGAAATCTCAAAGAGTTTTCCTTCAGCTTCTTGCATAAGATCATCTACATCAAGAGTCTCGTCAAACGCCTTACTCTGAATATTACTTGTAAAAGTTATAAGTTCTCTTGCCAGATATTTTTGTGCTATGATACGAGCATGATATTCAATGTGAGCAGAAGATGCCACTTTACTGCTCAATTGAGTAATATAAAATGGTCCTCCGACTTCTTCCAACTCGCCACGCTTACTGAGTTGCTCTTTTACTGTCAGAATATCTACCGGTTTTTGATTAACGGCAAGGTCGGTAATAGCAGCATAAATCAACTGATGCCGATGTTCATAAAACGATTCCGGACGGAGAATCTCACTCACCAGCGAATAAGCATCTTTTTCAATCATCAAGGCCCCGAGCACAGCTTCTTCCAGTTCCGGCGCTTGCGGCTGGATACGCCCATAATCATTTACGGGTTGAACCTTGGACTTAGTGGTACTACGGGTATTTCTTCTTTGTTCGGCCATCTGTATTTTTATTGAAATATAGAAAATGAATAGTGGATTAAGTTGTATACATCCACAAAATGTAGGCAAAGATAATTCTCTATTATCAATTTTCCATTATCAAATCTGAATTATTTATTTAACTTTGCGTCCATTAGATAGCATTAATCATTAACCACGAATCATTAATAGTCCAAAGACATGATTACATTTCCGAATGCCAAAATAAACCTGGGGCTGAACATTACTGAAAAACGTCCGGACGGATACCATAACCTGGAAACAGTGTTCTATCCTGTACCTCTGGAAGATGCTCTGGAAATTACAATATTGAATGACTCTAAACAGAAATTTGCTTTGCATCAATCCGGTCTTGAAATCAGTGGAGAACCCGAAAACAATCTGGTAGTAAAAGCTTATCTTTTACTTGATCGGGAATTTCAATTACCCCCGATAGATATATACTTGTACAAACATATTCCTTCGGGTGCCGGATTAGGAGGTGGCTCTGCAGATGCTGCTTTCATGCTGAAGCTGCTAAATGAAAAATTTTACCTGCATCTGACAGACGAGAAACTGGAAGAATATGCTGCCATGTTAGGAGCAGACTGCGCTTTTTTTATAAAAAACAAACCAACTTTCGCAGAAGGTATCGGAAATGTCTTTTCCCCTGTCGATTTATCACTGAAAGGGTATCAGTTAGTACTTGTAAAACCCGATATCTTTGTCTCGACGCGGGAAGCTTTTTCATTCATTAGGCCCCGCCATCCCGAACATTCATTAAAAGAAATCATCAAACGTCCGGTAAACGAATGGAAAGACAACATGCTGAATGATTTTGAAGAAAGTGTCTTCCCACAGTACCCTGTAATCGAAGATATCAAAAAAGAACTTTACCGCAAAGGAGCCGTATATGCTGCCATGTCTGGTTCCGGTTCATCTGTCTTCGGTTTATTCAACCCTGAAGAAGAAATAGCAGATTTAGATTTCGGCCAGGCATTCTGTTTTCAAACGAAATTGAAATAGCCCCATCATAAATTATAATACAATGAAAAACTACTTATTGGCATACGGATGTGCTATGCTTTTATTAGCCTCTTGTACCTCTCCATCAGGAGAAACGAAAGCGCCCGGACAGATAGATATTGTTGGAAAAATTAAAAATCCAACGGAACTTAAAGCTTCCGATTTTCTAAAGGAAATCAATTATATAGCATTAGAAACCACAGACAGTTGTCTGATCAATAACAATCCGGATATACAAGTTTATAAAAACAACATTATCGTTAGCACAAACAAGCAATGCTTAGTCTTCGATAAAACCAACGGCAAATTCATACGTTCTATCGGACATGTAGGTAACGATCCGGGAGGATATAGTGAAGCGACTTTCTGGATCGATGATGTGGCAGAAGAACTATATTTTGTCGGGTGGAACGGTAGTTTAATGCGCTACGATCTGAAAGGTAATTATTTAGGCGAAGTTAAGGTTTCCAAAAGCTTAGGCCCAAGAAATCCTGCTTGCTTTGTTTTCACAGATTCATTAATCATCAGTTACCAATCCGACCTTTTCCCGATAAAAGGAACGGAAAAGAAGCCCCCTTTTCTCCTCCTTGACAAAAAGGGGGAAATATTAGACAGTATCCCATCTCTACTGCCAGTTATACCCGTAGCCATAAATACAATACGAATAAACATATTAAAGAATGAAAAAGCACGAGAGTTCTACGGCAACATGGGGATCTATGGCATGATAATAGCATACTTTAACAGTGATGAGGTCATTGAATCTCCACGGATGCTTTCTACATTATGGAAACATGATGGAAAAGTACGTTTTAAAGAAGCTTATCTGGACACAATCTACACCTTATCCGGAAATAAGTCACATCCTTATCTGGTTTTCAATACAGGAAAATATCATTATCCGGTAGAAGAAAGATACCAGAAAAAGAAAAATGATGAAAGAATTAAAATCGATCATGTGATGGAAAGTGCTTCAATCATCATATTCCAGTTCAGGCAGAGAGATGAGGTATACACCGGCATATACAATAAAAACACTCAAACGACTCAAGTAAGCAAAGGACAGAGTTTTATGAACGATATTGATAACTTCATGCCTCTGAATCCCCGTAGATGTAATGCTGATAATGAATATGTAGATCTTATTCAGGCAAGTAGTGTTTTAGAATGGATGGAAGAGCATCCGGAAATTAAACCAAATGGCAAGTTTGCTTTTGCAAAAGAGATCAACGAGGAATCTAATCCGGTAGTCATCCTTATGAAATAGATTTTTCAAGAATCAAAAAACTAAATATTTTGGTTATTTAACTACAACAAATAGTTTAATCACTAAAATATTTAGTTTATTTGTCCTTCATAACGAACAACAGGTATTTTATAACCTAAAATAAATGATAAAAACATGAAGAGACAAATTGTACCATGTGGCATTTTCGCCCTATTATTATTATTGCCTTCTTGCAATAGAACACAGCAAACCTCGGAAATCAATCAGATAGATATTGCCGAAGGAATAGAAAAACTGGCAGAGCTCAAAGTATCTGATCTTGGAAAAACAATCCAATACATCCCTTTAGAAACAACAGACTCTTGTTTAATCGGAGATTTTCCGGAAGTTAAACTTTTGGATGATAAGATTATGATCCATAATGGGAAACAATGTTTGTTGTTTGATAAGCAAACCGGAAAGTTTATTTGCTCCGTAGGGCATAGAGGAGATGATCCGGAGGCTTATAATAGTACTAATGGATATCTGAATCTACAAAACCAGTTGTTATATTTTAACCGTGAACCTAATCAACTGGTAAAATATGACCAAAAAGGTAAATTTGCGGGAATCATCACCATTCCCACTCCGGAAACCTCAACCGGCAGTATTCAAATAAATCGTCCCGGACTCAACGGATTTATATTTTGTGATTCTATTATCGTAGGACATTATGTAGGTGGTTTGGGGCAGAAATGTCCCAGTTCGGTATTATACTTTTCTGAAAAAGGCAATTTCATAGATACAATCCCTAATATTATACCTGAATTAGGTACCGGACAGGTAGACGATATTAGCAGTATTTCCGTACGCAAAGGATTCGGACTGTTAGGTGGTATCATCCACATACAATACAGTAATGGAAAGCAGAGCATTTGTGTGCCTAATCATACGGCACTTTGGAAAAAACTGTTTGACACGCCGTTTCTGAACGGAGATCTGAACCTCATAGGAAAAGAGGGCGATCAGTTTGTAGTATACGGAATCCCGTGGTGCGGCACATCAGAAATTTTCACAGTCGAAAAGAAAGAGCTGGGAGGGATTGTGCTGCTGGAAAAAGCGCCGGAGGATAAAATCGTTTCCCTGACGAAAGAGCAGAAAACACTCCGTGTGATGCAGCGGATGATCTCGCCGCCCTGGACGGCAGGGCTGATGAAAAAGAATAAATATGAAATTGACATGTGCAATGGAACGCTCATGGATAAGCTGATCTCCTTTTGCGGAAGAAATTGCAAATGAAAAGCCGGTTTACTTCCTGCGCTGTACGAAAAATGATACAGCGGCAGAAGTGATGCATCACAGAATCACGGAGGATGAACTTGCGCAGGAGGCTTTAAAATGAGAAACTTGTGGACAAAAATAAAAAAATGCCTCCAGGCGGAAATGCTTCAGAAGATGTGGAAAGAATTTCTGTGGATTGCACAGTATGCCAGACGATACTGGAAAGCCATGATTTTCTATACCGCACTTGGTGTTTTCGGAACCGGTGTTTCTCTTGCGTCCAGTGTGATATCGAAACT
>OGGC01001761.1_pt1 | contig 13471 bp, 12 predicted proteins | sample 1571181 | NCBI WGS metagenome assembly OGGC01 (sample SAMEA2581930, study PRJEB24529) | metagenome | biome: Human gut stool | place: China | collected 2011 | reverse complement strand
TATAGAAATCTTCCTGCAATCCAACTACCGACCCAAATTCGACTGATACGATAACGGCAACCAAGCTCTACGCCCGGTTGCCGTTATTATTGTTTCTCGCTGCCTGATGTCAGTTCATCATCGCGCAATCAAATTTCAGACGCATGTATGCCATATCCTCGTATATGGTTTTCTCCTGCATTTTTGCATAGATTTGAGTCGTGCGTATGTCTGAGTGACCGAGCATTTTGGAAATGCTCTCAATCGGCACATGGTTGCTCAACGACAGTGTGGCAAACGTATGGCGGCCGATATGCGAGGTGAGATGACGATTGATTTTTGCCAAATCCGCCACCTCTTTGAGATAGGCGTTCATGCGCTGGTTGGAAATTACCGGCAACACCACGCCTTCCAGCATTACTTTCGGATGATTGCTGTATTTCTCTATCAGTCGGCGAGGGACATCGAGGAGCGGGATTACGCTCAGTTCACCCGTTTTCTCTCGGTGCTTGCGTATCCACATATTGCCCTCGGCATCGGTGGTTATGTCGGAGCGTTTGAGTGACTTGATGTCACAGAACGCCAGCCCGGTGAAACAGCAGAATACGAATGTGTCACGCACAGCTTCCACGCGCGGATAGGCTTTTAAATCCAAATCCATCATGCGTTTCAGTTCTGCCTCAGTAAGTGCCTCGCGGTCTGCAACGGTACGTTTGAACCGTTTGCCGAGGAATGGATCTTCAGTCGCCCATTTGTTGGCGATGGCATACTGCATGACATTCTTGAGGTAACGCAGATATCGCACAGCGGTATTGTTTGCGGCTTTCTTGTCCATGCGCAGGAAGTGTTCAAAGTCTTGTACAAATCCTTTCGTCACATCCTTAACCGGGATGTCGGACACGTTCAGAGTGAGCTGCATAAACTCTTCCAGATAGGCGACGCAACGTACCCAACGCTCGTATGTGGCTTTGCCCATGTCGCCACGCTCATATTCAGCATGGCGTTGTTCGTTTGCCAGCCGGAACACATCACAGAGCATCTTGGGCTTCTCGACTGTGCCGAGAAAATGATCCCGAAGGGTTTTAGGGTTGACCATCTTGCCCTCGCGCACAAGCATATTGTGTATTTCGAGGAAGCGGGCTTTGACAACCTCGATATACTTGTTCAGTTCGAGGTCTCGGCGAGAGCGTCCTTTCGACATGGCGCGCTTTTGGTCCCAGTTTTCAGGGACGACACTGCGACCGATGTTCATTTCCGATACCTGCCCGCTGACGGTTATGCGGACAAAGATTGGATACTCGCCGTTGCGGAGGGCGCGGGCTTTCCTTGCTATGAAAGACAAGGTGAAATAAGAATCATGTAACATAATTTGAAATTGTGGATTAATGGTTATATAAATATAATCATTTTTACCCAATTTCACAACAGGCAAGAACAAGGGAATTAGTGCAGTATGCAGATTTTAGTGAACAGAATCGTGAACACACGCACTATCGTCTATTCTGTTCACGATACAGATTGCGTGAAGTTCATCGTTTTTCCGTGATTTGTCTGTTTGTTCACGATTAATCCAGCCCAACAATACGCTCAAATCCGCCCGAATACGTTAAATATAGCCTTATAACAGCTGTATAAAAGTTAAAAGAGCAAATAAGAGTTAAATTTCGAGCTGATTCCAATCAAAAGTGGGGTTCTGAACCTGCCGAAGCGTATGAAAGCCCCACTTTGCGAACGGCAAATCGCAGAAAAACGCAGAAGATTAAGCAGTTACATCAGGCTATCTGAAATCGTGAACAAAACTGTTCACGGCGAAGGCTGTTCACGATTTGTTCACTGCTGAACCTTACAATGTGCGTTATTTTGCCGGATAAGTGCATTACAAAAATCGCTGAAACTGTCTTAGTTTCAGCGATTTGCGGCATCTTGCCGATTTGTTCTGTGATCCGCCTGGGGCTCGAACCCAGGACCCCAACATTAAAAGTGTTGTTTACAACACTTCTTAATAGTGATTACCTGTATCACTTAAACCTTATTAAACAAGCATTTAGAGCTAACATGTCTTATCATTCAACTTGTTTCAATTTCCTTTGGTTTACACTGTGGTTTACTGTTTGGTATATCCAAGAGTAGGTGAATAAATAGAAATTTAATTCTTATATTTCTTTATTATATTTCTCAAGCCGAGCTAATGTATCATAAAATATCTCATTATTAAGATCTATTTGACCCTCATCATAACACTGCATAAAAGCTTTAACTGTATTTACTGGAGGCCTTTGGATATGTTTAAATACTGTCTTTGGGAAATATTTTTGTTTTAGTTTATCTAAAAAGTTGCTGTCAGTTACAAGGTTCTCAAAAAAGCCATAGAAATCTAACCACTCAATATACTTAGCATTATCATATTCAATAGCATTAAAGAAAGTGATTAATAATTCCGTATTTGACATCTGAGCTTGAATAAGAGATATGTAATCAGTCTTTATATTCTCATCAAGATTCTTATTGGTAACAACGTATTTGATAATATGATATAAGTATCTAAAATAGTGGTTAATAGAATTATCTTTCTTGTGTACAGCCATATAATATGACATAACTTTCTTTACATCTGTACACTCAACTTCATCTGCTCCAAAATCAACATTAAAATGTTTTGATATTTCATCACACAATTGAGTGCTTTTGTTTTCCACTTCAGTACTCCATATCTCACGTAGAGTGCGTAGCATATCAAAGAATACAGATTCAAACTGTGATTTATATGCCATCTTGGATTGTTCTCTGAAAACCATATACATGATAACTACAGAGATAAAGCCAAAGCATCCTCCAACATAAGCTCCAAATGAAGCCCAGTCAGATATATCATCAGATACATCCTGTTTGTAGAAACAGAGAATAAATGAGCCTAATATGATGAAAACACCTATGATAATAGGTATCCATAACTTTTTATCCTTCATATTGAATTAATCTATTAAAAACAGGAGCAAGCTGGCGCCTACTCCCTAAACAAATCTTTCATCTTCGATTGTATCTACTAGCAAGCTGCCTAGCGGCTTGCTCTAAAAGGAGAACTAGGCATCCTCCCACCACAGACGCAACTATGTTCAATAGCATACATACAATGATTTAGTTAATAAATACGGATCTAAATGTCTAATTATATCTAATGCAAAGGTAACAATAAATTGTGGAATGTCAATATAGAAAAGTGTTTTGCGCTGGTAACGCCCCTATTCTTGTAGAATATTATTCATTTTACCTGCGCATTTGTTCAGTGCAGAAAGTAACCACACTGTAGCTTCTTGTTGATACGTTCCTCCTCGGTTATAACCTCAAGAGTTGTATTGAGGGCTGCTTCCATTTGTCCTTTTATAGCTTCTATTTCTCCTGTGAGGTTGATAGGTTGTAAGATCAGCCGAAAGGTGTAATTTTGCATAGCTGAAACTATCTCATCAAGCATCTTGCAAAATAAGTCAAAGGTATCTTCAATATGAAAATATTGTATGTTTATAGAGTGGTTTCTCCTATCTCCACAGCCTATATATCTGTTTCCTTTGGCAATCTTGAGTGTAGACAAGAAGTCTGCAAACAATCCATCTAACTTCCTCTTTACTTCATCTGAAAGATTGGTCTCAGGATAGCAGTTGAATGTGCAGGAGAGGTCAAAATAACCCTCATATTGTGCAGCATTGGCTGAAAGAGATAGTTCCCAAACATCATCAACAATGTATGCTACCTGAAGAGCTACTTCTTTTTCTTCCTTATATATTTCAAGCTTGAAGCACTCCGGGGCTACTTTGTTCCATCTGCCATTACAACACTCCAACTGGAGTCTTGACTTAACTCCAGCCAAGTAATAGCACACACTCTCAAAGGAGTTGATACTAGGTTCTTTGGTATAAAACCACACCAATGGCTTTATATTGGACTGCGTAATGTCTATCAACTTACAGATTCCATCATAGGCAGATTCTACAGAACATGGAATATCAAGACCTTTATCACAGTTCATCAATGTGGGTTCAAAACCCTCATATTCAAGATGTATAGCGAGGTAGGCTGCAAAAGACCTTATACTTATTGCATTCTCATCAAATTTGCCTTCAAAGAGATACAAGAGTCTAAATCTATCTTCATCTGTGTCACCAAAACCATTGTCAGGTACAAGCTGCATTGTGAAATGATGAGCATGATTGTTTTTATCCCAAAATACAACCTCTACCTCAGTACATCCATCATAAGTATTATAGGTAAGAGATATGTCATTTTCTGAGATACCATTCCATCTGTTATTTATGATTTCCCCCCTCAGCAGAAAGAAATACTGAGAGAGTTTCTTGGAATTATAACAGGCATAGTCCGGCACTTCGTGTTTAATAAATATTGGTGAATCTGGATTGGGTGTCATACTTCTATATGTTTTGTAGTTATTTCTCCTTATATTCGAAATTCAAAGTGACTACTGGTTTTGGGGTTGCAATACCAACTCTCATTATTTCTATAATAAAGTAAAAGTTAGCATTGCACACTGAGATTGTTGAAGTCAAGAATCCATTTGTTTTGAGTAAGAAATGGTATGCCAAGAATACCATGAATCTGAATACCACTCTCTTTCTGAACTCGTAATATGGCTGCATTTGCATCCATTACAGAGAATATGACTCTTGACTCCTTATCATCAAAGGAAATAGTAGCTTCTACTTGATTGGTTCTCTGTTGTGTTCCCTCTATTCCCATTAGGCAGGAAGTGTCCTGAAGAGCTGAGAAATACTGTGGAATTCCCTCATACACATAAGAAAACACAATGTTATGTGTAGCCCCAGTGTCAATGAGAAAGCAAAGATTAGGCTTGCTTGATGTTACTATCAGAGGCAAGCCTAATTTGGTCAAACTATATTCTATTGGTATTTTCATTTAGTTGGTTATATTTCGATGTTGCCAATGTTTTATCTCATCCTCAATAAATCTTTTTACTACAAAGCGTATGTCTGAGAAGAGCATGGAGCTTATAATCTCTTTGTTTTTAAGTTCGAAATAGCCTAATGAATCACCTCTCATATCATCGTCAAGATAGTAGGAAAAAGGTCTTTGATAGAACTTCCCTCCAATGGCTACTTCAAGTGAATAAAAATGCACCAATCTGACTCCTCCGTGACGAGCAACTATGCTGCAGCATCTTTCTTCCCATTCAGGAAACTGAACTATGGCAACATAATCAAATATACGGTATTGGGGTTCCAAGTCAAGAGGTTCGTACTTATAACGAAGCAATAAGCTGTCAATAGTGGTTTTATCTAATTGCTTCCTGTAAATAATTCCTTTCCCCTTACTCTTCCATGTGGAGTAATATGTATAGCCATATTCTTTGAATACAGCTATAACTGATGCGTATTTGTGCTTTATAACTCCCGATTTAATGGCTATGTAAGTACTCCTGGCAACAACAAGCACTGCTATCAGTATTATAAATTCAAGTATTCCTTTCATGTCTTGATGTCGTAAAGACACAAAAAGAGGTGTAGGCAACCTTGTTTCAGCTTTCAAGGTATCGCCAAACACCTTATACCTACAAACAAGAGAAGCCTACACCTGTACAGGTGCAAGCATTCACTCATTACAAAGTAGGTATATTTCAAGTAAATTGGCGATTTCTGAAAGCTACTTGTAAGAAGCAAACACTTCTTTAATATGTCATTGTTAGTTCTTTAATTCATTGGCTAATCAGTTTATTGATTTCACTATTGCAAAGTTAATGCTTTTTGGTGAATAATCCACTGCTTGACCTCTGAATTTAAGAGTAATAGACATACTAATGCACCTGTAAGGTGTAGGCTGTAAGGTAAAATGCCCCAATACCACAGCAAAATTAGTGGCACTGGAGCATCCAACAATAAACCATCAGTAATGATTTATCTTCAAGAGTGCATACCATCTGAATTTCCCATCATAATGGAGAAGTGGTTAGGGTATGTTGCAGTTCATTTCAGAGAGATTATGACACGTCATATAGAGGCAGTCTTTCAGTCTGAATTCATATTTGGCTTCAAGTGTATTCAAGAATTCCTTAAAGTCATCACATTCTTCCGACTCTTTCAATTCCTGCTCACTCAACTTAATCTTAATCAGTTCTCCTGTGGAGAAGTCCATGAGAATGATGTATCTTGGTTCCATAAGACTATATCAAAGGCAGAGTAGTTTCATCAAGAATCCCGGAGTTGACAATCTTTCTGCATAACTCATGGGATGCTTTGTTTCTTGAGTCCACACTATAATTGTCAGACCCCATGTTCTTTATGACAGCCACAATGGTTCTCATGAGTGTCTGTTGCAGTGTCTTATGAAAAGTTCCGATACAGTCTGCAAACTTCTGTGGAGACTAGTTATAATCATTCAAGGCTTTTTCCAATCCTTGAGCTGCTTCATATTCTCTTGTATTGTAAATGTCCATTTGAATTAAAGATAAGAGGACAGAACACCTATTGATATAAGATGCTCTGTCCTGTAGTTTACTACTTTCTATTCTTTATCCAATCCTCTATTATGGGTATGGAGAGTGAAACCGCCAATATCAGTGGAGGTACAAAAGACAGCAAACTCATGGCTTAATTGATGAACCATGAATATTCACTATCTCCATAGAGAGCCTTGTTCAGCCCCTCTGCAAGCTGTGTGGCATTGAGGCTTCTGTCAAGGAAGTTGTCAATATAGGAAGACTTGTTAGCTCCTGTGAGGAGATTATAGACATTCCACATATTGATTTCCTTGCTACCTTGTGGCACAGAGAAACTTTCATCATTATAGTAAGCTCTGGCTATCATGCCTATCTGAGTGTCAGTCATAAGCATCTGAGGAAGTTTCTTCTGCTCTGCTTTAGGAAGAAAGCCATATAAGCGGGATTTACCCAAGAACTGAGCAAACTGATGTTCTGTCATGTAGCTCTCCTGTAAGCCTCCCATCTCATACAGATGTTTAGCCATGTTGTAGTCCTGAAACAGAGCTACAGCAGAGTTGAAAAGGCTTCTGACATCCATACATCTGAGTTCCGACTGATAGCCATCTGTACTGACACACAGATTACAGCATACCATATTCTTGAATCCTATGAAGATTTTGAACTTCTCGGGGCTTTTCTTCGAGTAAAGATTCATTTGATTGTATGCTCTTACTCCACCTATTGTGAGGTTAAGCCTGTTGCCTCTTATATCCTCACAGATAGAGGGTATTTCAAAGCAGAACATCATTCTCTCGTAGTAGATGGTCTTATCCTCATCAAGCAGCTCCTTGACATTCTTGTGGATTGCTTCGGGAGTTCTGCCCTTGATAACATGGCTTACTCTGATAGATGGCTTTTCTATGCTTTCTCTTGGAAAGACTTTTGAAGCTGCACTCCACACTGTCTCTATGAAAGCTGGGTGAGATATGGTGATTTCATTGTCTTTTGAGAACACTGGCACAACACATTCATCTTTCAGATGATTTATTGTAACCTCTTTTGTGTTGGCTTCTATGAAAGGAAGTCTTTTGGAGAATTGAGGAGTGATAATATCCTCAACTACCTCCACAGCCTCAACCTCAATGGGAGGTTTGAAGCTGTCATTCAGCCTGCTTGGAAAGGTATTGAACCTATTGACAGGCTGTAGCTGCAAAGTTGATACTGCGGTCTGCATGGTTTATTCTTGTGAAGTTGGGTTGATAACTGATAGGCTGAGTTTCAGACTTGGGCTGTAAAAGCTCAGCCTTTCTTTTAGTGAAGTCAGCCAATAACTGCTGATTCCATTCGGGGTATTGCTGATAGACTGAGGTCAGTTGCTCAATGGTTTCAGCCTTGGAGATTTCAGTCTTTATCATTTCCAAAGTGACGCCATCATTACACCAATCAAGTATTATCTTACCTGTAGTTGGTGTGATAGTGAACTCCGGCTTATTGGCAAAGAGATTGGTTCTGTCCTTAGAAGCTACGGCTTGGTGCTTCATGTTGATGTCAAAGACTATGGTGTACTCATAATCTATTCCATCTCTCATCACAGCCTTTAAGCCAACCTTTTCAGGAACCATTTTGCCGTTCTTATCTGATAGGACATAATCCTGCTTGCATCTCATTGTAGATATAACATGGCAGTTTACTCTGAGTATCATCTGAATAAGTGATGTCATTCTCGGAGTGACCTTTTGCCAGTTTGTGAAAGAATTACCGGGGAGACAGGCATGATATTCAAGAAGATTATCCCAACACTGACTCATGGAGTCTATGATGATAACTTCCATACCAGCCTTTTCACATACCTTGATGGCATCAATGTATGTTTCGGGGTCATACTTTCCCTCAAGAGGAAGTACATTGTATTGTCCTAAGTGAGCATATAGATCAGCAGAGTTATTCTCACTGTCTATAACTGCAATCTTAGTCCAATCGCCACATAGCCCATAGGCTAAGAGCAGAGCTGAGTAGGTCTTGCCACTACCTGCACAACCTTGAAGAGCAAGCTTTATCTTTGCTTGCTTCTTGGATGATTTTCTTAATTGCATAGTTTTTTGATATAAAAAATTTCCGTAATTTTGTATCAATATAAAGTTTAATATGGAAACAGTTACACTTGAAAACATCATAGCTGAAGGACATGAAATCCGTAAAATGATTCAGTATATTCCTCCATCTGGTTTTAGAACCTTTAAAGCATACTCTATTTCTGATAGACCCCGGTATGAAAAATGGAAGAATTTAGTTATTCGTTTTCTTACAGCATCATATTCGGGAGATAGATGCGTAAAAGATTTTGAAGAAAAAGCAGAGTCTTTTTCTAAAAACTTTAATCCCAATATATTTGATGATATATTAGGACTATTGGAATCTTGTCGTGCAATTCCAATCTTGCCCTCTATACAAAAGGCTCCAACTTCAAAAATTGACAAATCTGTTCATGTTAATGTAACACAAACTCAAAGTCAATCACAAGAACAGAGTTTTGCAACAGACATCTTTCTTGAAGCTATTAAGGATGAAATAAAAGGCAAACAACTAAAGGAGTTGAAAGCTATTGCACAAGAAGAGACAAATCCGGAAAAAGCCAGAATCAAGGTTTTGGACAAAATCAAAAGTTGGGGAGGTGATGTGCTGGCTAATGTAGTAGCCAATATAGTCACGAATCCTAATATTTGGAATGGGTTGATATAAAAATAAAAAGGTCAGACAGTCCATTGCTGGATTATCTGACCCTTATTGTTGACAGCTGAGAGGAGGCTTAAAGAATTGCCACCACAGGAGCACCTCCCTCTCCACGCTGATGAAGCATGAAGAACATATCTCCATCTTCAGGAGATACTACCTTTGAGATAACAGGGTCTGTGAGCTGACCTTTGTTGAATTTCTCCCTCACGGCTCCTGTCTCAAAACCATAGACAAAGAAGCACTTGCCTGTCTGAGGATTCTGTTTTACCTCAATCTTCTCAACTCCTTGTTGAGCCTTGAACTCTGCAATTGACAGAGTTTCAATGAACTTAAGTTTTTCCATACTTTGATGATTTATTGTTGTTGATGAACCCGTTGCAATAGGGGACCCATTGCAACAGCACAGAGGGGAGTAACCCCAGCTGCAAAGCATGGAGGGGGTGATGTTGTGATTAGTAATAGCTTATAGAAATGCAGAAAGAGCCAAAAAAAATTTAAAAAAAATTGCAGAAAATGATGGTTCACCCTGTAAAAACAATAGATTCCAGATCACTTATAGTAAGTTTCCTGAAGTCTGATAGCTTCTGTATTCAGTAAATTCAGCTATACATTATATATTTAACTAAGTGCTATTCTATATCTCAGAAGCTGAAATGTGCATAGAGACTATATATTCTCACTTGGGGAACCTCAACAGTGTCAATAGATTTGCGTCAATTGGCAAGGAGATTTTAAGTTGATGAAAACCTCTTGGGTTCATGTTTCTAACCTTATCTCCACGACTACTTCTTTTCCAATCAAAGAAAGAGTTGTATAAATCGCTAACTACTGCATCTTTAACAGATAGTTCGTAGTTGTAAATAGACGAAAAGACCTCCCTTATAGTTTTAATTCTATCCCTAAGATTTACTCCAATAGAGCCTTCTTCAGTCTTGACATTTATACCAAAACTAACTATTAAGCTAGCCTTAAATGGATGATGCATAGGGAGTGCATAGAATACTGCTGCATTTATAAAGTTTCTAAGTTTTCTCTCATTGTCAATCACATCTTCCAATTTATCCAGTAGTTCATCAGATGGTATATAAGGATATAGCAACACAAAGGTGTCTAAAGCTGTTTGTTGAAGCCTCTTATCGGTGTTTCTCCTTATCTCCTTTAGATGATATTCATTACATCCTTGCTCTTCCCATTCCTTGAGTTGCACTCGCAATTGTTGGAAAGAGTCATAAAACTTTTCCTTGTTGAGTAGTTTTATTTGTTGAATTTCAGAGGTTTCGTGCTCTTGTTTGCTTAACAAGGCATCTGGCAATTCAGTAATGTTATGCCCCTCAACCCTAAGGCTATCTATGAATTCTACTTTTGAAGAATAAATAGTGTGTTTTAGATTCCATACCTCAGTTATAGAATCAATATTAAAATACGCTGGCACGAATTTATCTGTCTCACTCTCTTGCCTTACAATTGTCAATGGATAATTTGTAGGGGTCGCTTTAACCTTAGAGACAAAGTCTGTATATGAGAATACAAATTCCTTTAATGGTAGCAACTGAGGATCTTCGTCTGTAGCAGTGGCAATATCATTTAGCAGTGTAGCATACTTGTTAGCTCTGCTGATTAAAGATTGCCTATAGTTATTAACCTCCTTAATTTCAGATTTAGGACTTATTTCTGGTATGTCGTAGATTATGGTTTCAGAAATAGTACCTTTTCTGCATCTCCCGGCTATTTGTGTCATCCTATTTAAGGATAGATATGTGAAGGGCTGAAGCTTTGAAGTAACAGTAATCAAATGGCACTTATCCATTATATCAATGCCAGCAAAATAGGCACATGTCATAAAGGTTACTCTCTTTAAGAGATGTCCATTTGAACCTATTGAATTGTGGACATCATCAATATATAGCTGGGCTTTATCTATACTCCTTTCACTACAAAGTATGCCACAGTCTGAGGATGGGATTGATAGATGTTTTATGATATTGGCAATGCCGTCCAATGAATTGTAGGCAACTAGAATCTTATTTTCATCGGTTTCAAGGAGTATATTAATCTCATTCCAAGCTAAATCATCCACGTATGTTGTGAATAGTGTTGATATATCCCTCTTGGGGTTTACTTCCCATTCTATTCTTACTCTTGCCTCATTTTCTAATTTGGGATTTGAAAAGGCACTCATAGTAGCTGTAATTGCAGCACGATTATAGAATTTGAATCTAAAGTAATAGTCCATAACAGCCTCTAGTCGTGGTCTGTATGCACTATCTGCTTGCATCGTATCTATTTCATCAACCATTAGGAAGTAATCTCTATATATATCTTCTCCAAGAATCTTTAAGAAGTCTAATAACATTGGCAGACTGTCAGCAACAACTATAAATTTTCTTACAGAAGCTCCTCTATAGTCAATATACTTCTTAATTTTATCAATAGTTATATCTTTAGTAATGTCGCCAATACTGCTGCCTACATACATACAATAATATTCACTTCTGGCATTATTGGTGCTTATACATTTATTATAGGCTAATGCTTTAGTTGGAACTACAATAATGGAATTTCTTAATTCAGTATTAATCTCAAGAGTTGTTGCACCTATCCCTGTAATACTTTTATCAATAATACCATAGGGAACTCTGTCCAGTAACTGACCTAATTTATAACCTTGCTTAAAGACAATAGTCCAATCACCTATGTCATAGCCATCAACATTAGTTAGTCGCTGGTTTAAGGTCAGGCTTATTTTGAGATCTCCCTCATTAAAATAAGCACCATTGATTTCTTCAAAGACAAGGCTATCTTCAAGGTCAATGTCTGAATCATTGCCATGAAGAATCTTGTATCCATTAATTACCTTTCTATCTCTCCAAGGAATTTCCATATTTGCTTGTGTTTTTGCGCAGGTAAAATCCATTTATATGAAGAAAAAAATGAATTTTACCTGCGCAAAATTAGCTATTTTAGATGAGAAAACGCCTCATCTATCTGAGAATTTTCAAAGCTGTCAAGGTAAATCTGCGTGATTTTCTCTGAACTGTGTCCCAATGACTCTGAGATTATTGAGGTAGAAACTCCGGCTCTTTTAAGAACTGTAGCAAAAGAATGTCTTGCCACATAGGTAGTCAGCTTTATTGGCAAACCAAGCTCTTCGCCAATCTGTTTCAAGGCTTTATTGACCTTAGCCAAAACCTTGTGTAATCTATTAGCTATCTGAACCTCACTCTTGTGATATCCAGATAGGATTGGGAATACATAATCTGACCCACTTGCAGAACCAACAGAATAATTGGATATAATTCTATTTGATTCATCTTGAAGTGGAATCACTATCTGTTTCTTTGTCTTGGCTCTCAGGTAACATAGCTTGCCATTTACAATATTCTCATGCTTCAACATAGCCATGTCAATGAAGTTGATTCCGGCTGTGAAATAAGAGAATGTAAATAGGGCAACTGCAAGCCTTTCCATATCAGTCTTGCCTCTATAGGTTATCACCTTTTGAATGTCAGATTTAGTGATGGCTCTCTTTGGTGGTGTCTGAGTTACTTTTGACAACTTGTAGGCATGAAATGGGTAGCACTCCTTGTCAATTATATGGTGCTCTATAGCCATATTGAACACGGCTCTTAGATGCCTTAATCTTGTGCCAATAGTATTGACTGCCAAACCTTGTTTAAGCATCCAAGCCTCATACTTTTTCAGCCATACAATATCTATGTCACTGAAAGGAATGTCAAGAGAATCTGCATATTTAACAAAGGAATTGTAGCTCACATCATACATTCCTGCATATCTCACTCTCCCTTGTTCCCTCAACAACCTAACATAATAGTTGAAACACTCCTCAACATTATTATGTAGACAGAGAGAGCCTGCTTGGGGTTTCAAGATAGAGGAAGCTGTGAAGTCCTTACCCTCAATCCTCTTGTTTAAGATTGATTTATGTATCTCATAGAGTTTCTTCTGTATCAGCATAGTAATCTCATCTCTATTGGGGCAGTCGTCAGTAGGAACATTCTTTTTGAAGTCCCAATGTGTAGGGTGAATTGATATGCCTAAACTCTGATACTTCTTCTTGCCGTCTTTACAAACTCTTACCATTAAGGGATGTGAGCCGTCACTAAGGGTCTTTGACTTGTAGCACAGCACTTTAACTGTTTCACTCATGAAAGTTCTTGGTTTAACTCTCGGTTTAACTTTCAAGGTAAAACTACGGCATTTACAAAGAAAAAAGCAGTCAGACTTGTATCTAACTGCTTGATTTTCAGTGATCCGCCTGGGGCTCGAACCCAGGACCCCAACATTAAAAGTGTTGTG
>OGGC01001704.1_pt1 | contig 13851 bp, 10 predicted proteins | sample 1571181 | NCBI WGS metagenome assembly OGGC01 (sample SAMEA2581930, study PRJEB24529) | metagenome | biome: Human gut stool | place: China | collected 2011 | reverse complement strand
TAATATGCTCCCTTCTAGGTAGACAAGTGAAATAATATAAATTTTTCCTGCCAGCAGAAATTTATCTGCTGGCAGTTTTTATGCAGCTTGCAAGTAAATTTCATGTTTTTCCATTGGTCCATTGTCGATACATTTAGCAACTCGCGACATGCTTTGTGTTATTCCAGCATTTACAAGTTTTGTATGAAATGTCCTGTTCGTATATTGGAATCCCCTGTCACTGTGAAACAGTGGCTGTGCACCAGGATTTCTAAGTAAAGCATTGTCTACCGTATCAAACACCAAAGCATTGTTGTTCTTATCACGAATAACATACGAAACAATCCGTCTATCATATAGATCCAGTATTGCACTTAGATAAACTTTATGCTTTTCCATTCCAATATAATAATGGAATTCTGTCACATCAGTGAGCCATTTTTCATTTGGTGCTTTGGCAGTGAACTCCCGATTAAGTATGTTTTCAGCTATATACTGAGGGTTTGCAGCCTGTCTTGTGCATCCGTTGTTAGAATACTTGACAGTTGATTTTATATTAAGTTTACGGCAAATGCGTAGTACACGTTTATCGTTTACATCAATACCATGATATCGTTCCAAATCATCTCTGATTCTTCGATAGCCTTTATCCGGTGAGTCTGTATGAATCTTTTCTATCTCGTCAGCAATAAGCCTATTCTTTTGCTCACTTTTAGGAATTTCTCTGTTTTTAAAATTTTAACTTCAGCACGCAGCTTTTCTAATTCACTCATCGCATCGGGACGTTTTCGTTTGCCACGGTTATCTCTTAAAGCTTCCACTCCACCAGCTTCATATTTGACTATATAATTGCGAGCCTGTTGATAGGACACATGGTATTGTTCTGCTGTTTGGGCATAATTACGATCATGTGCGATACAATACTGTACTATTTCAACCCGTTCTTCAAAAGTGGTTTTTCTTCCTTTGGTCATGACAATGCTCCCTCCTAAGTGACAAGTTTTTATTATTTCACTTGTCTACCTAGAAGGGAGCATATCACGATTTTCAATCGTTAAAGCGACAGCCCCATATTGGGAAGATTACATCATTTTAACATAATAATTGCCTTAATTACAATTATTACTATTGCTCATTATATACATATTATATATTCATTATATATACAAACAGAAGATATGCAGTCATCCCGCATATCTCCTGTTTGTTGTTACTATAATATTGGAAAGTTTTTATACTAATCACTTAGTATGCTTGTTTTATTTTATGATGTGAGTATCACACTTACATCATATTATACAGGCACAAATGTATTCTGCCTATACATGCTTATTTCTTGTAACCGAATTCTGGAATTTCACTCCATCTGTTACGGAAGTAGTGTGCTACCATCTTAGGCTTTCTATCCCTTGTGAATAAGCCCTTCTTGTTACCCTGTACTCTGAGTAAGCTCTGGCTTGTAGCAAAATCTGCAAAGTTCCATGCCTGCTCACCAACTACGAATTCGAATTCATCAAATACCTTATTGTTCATCTCATAATACTCAACCTGATATTCCTCTGTATACATAACAGATGTTGTATCGTGAAGTCCGCTGACAGTATCTGCACCATATTCTGTAAACATTACTGGTTTTCCAAGCTTGCCCCAATCTGAAAGCTCCCTGCGAAGTCCTTTTTCAGAGATTTCAAGGTCTGGTCCACCAAAATACCAGCCATAATAACGGTTAAGGCATATAACATCGCTTAATTTAGAAGAGCAATCAGTATCAGCAGTTGTTCCCTGAACACTTACTAATGTGCAAGGACGTTTCTGTGGATCGATTTCCCTTGCAAGGTCAAACAATGGTTTAAAGTAATCATATGCTCCCTCTGCTGCTGAGTCAGGCTCATTGGCAATGCTCCACATAACAACACATGCATGGTTCTTATCTCTTGAAATAAGGTCTCTTATAACATCCTTATGATGTTCCTGTGTCTGAACGCCATGTTCTTTATCAAATGTACCGATTCTTTCTCCACCAAAGTTAGCACCACCGCCAAACTGAAGATTAACACCTACTGCTGTTGTTTCATCAATAACAACGATACCTTCCTCGTCACATAATCTCATCATCTCTTCACTGTATGGATAATGGCTTGTTCTGAAGCTGTTAGCATGCTGCCACTTCATAATAGATATATCCTTTGTGTTCATAGGAAGATTAATTCCTCGTCCGTTAGGGAATGTATCCTCATGCTTTCCATAGCCCTTAAAGTAGAATGGCTTTTCATTTATAAGGAACTTAACTCCATCTACTCTTACACTTCTTACACCATATGGAAGAGTATATACATCTTCTCCTGCTGTAACCTTTATCTGGTAAAGATAAGAGTTTAATGGCTGCCAAAGCTTTACATTCTCAAGTTCAATCTTTCCCTGTGTTCCTGCTGCCTCTGCAACTTTTTTACCTTCAGCATCAAACACCTCAATCTTACAAGCTGTGCTATCCTTATCAACACCCTCAATATCAACAGCATAGTTAAGTACTGCTGATGGTGTTTCTTTTCCAAAGTCAATATCTGATGTTACTGTTATATCATTGATATAAGTCTTAGGTGTTGTATATATCTTAACTGGTCTTGTGATGCCGCAGTAGTTAAAGAAGTCAAAGTTAGGATTGTTCTGAGGCTTTTCAGATGCTCCTGCACCTATTCCGCCCATAAGACCGCTCATCATATTAGCCTTACCACCAACCGGAAGAGTTGTATAATCAATAACATTATTAACTGCGATTGTAAGAAGATTATCACCATCCTCTAACACATCATTCAACTCAACCTCAAATGGAAGGAAGCCGCCCTTATGCTCACATATTAAATTACCATTGAGATAAATCTTTGCGTAATGTGTTACTGCTGCACATCTTAATACAATTCTCTGGCTCTTTACATATGATGGAACTGAAATGTTTCTCTGATAGAATACCCATCCATAATGATCCCTGAAATCAGCTCCTTCCTTTAAATCGTTGTATGAAGCTGGAACTGGCATAGTATCTGCATCCTTTAATGGTGCTTCATACCATTTCTCATCAAAGCCATTGCCATTGTCTAACTTAAAATCCCATACTCCACTTAAGTCACTTAATAATCTTGATTCTGTTAAAATTGGATATAACATAATTGATTCCTCCTGTAATTTTAAAATTTTGTATAATAATTTGTATAATAATTTTATTTTTCATTTCGCTTGATTCTAAGCTTCTCTGCATTCTCTTCAACTCTCTTCTTATTAAGAGGATATAAGAAACATAAAGCAAGTAAAAGTAATATCATTCCTCCTGCTGGTACAAGGCAGGTAATATTATATATTCCATCTACTACCTTTGGATCAAAGGCTGTTACTGAAGTATATCCTATTATTGAAAGAAGCGCTCCTGATAAACCTGATGAACAAGCCTGTCCAAGCTTTCTTGCAAATGAATATACTGAATAAATTGTTCCATCCTGACGGACTCCTGTCTGAACCTCTGACTCATCAATTACATCTGTAATCATAGCCCATATAACCATATTAAACATTGAAGTTCCTATTGTAGCTACGATTATTAATCCTACCCATACCCATACATTGTGTGTATGAATTATGAATAATAGTATGAAGGAAGCTGCACTTATAAAGCATCCTATCATAGATAATTCTTTTTTACCTATCTTTGAAGCAAGCTTTACTATAAATGTTGAAAGTGCAAGTATAACAACTGTTCCTGCAAGACTTGCTATAGACATAGCCTTTATATTACCAAAGTAATTAGGATATACATAAGCATTCATGTTACTTAATGATAACTGTGCAAGTAAGAATACTAATGCACATACTATAATTCCTATTAATGACTTATTATGAATAAGCTGCTTAATAAGTTCCTTAAATGAGAACTTCTGTGTATTCTGTTCTACCTTAACTCTTTCTGTTGTCATATGATAGCAGAGCATATAACATATAACTGCGCCTATTGAACAGATTAATGCTCCAATCATCATCTTTTCACCAGATAATACTGAATTACCGGCTGCATCTGTATAATATACTACAAGTGGTAATATAACACCTATAGCTGTCTGTGCAAGTGTTGCACCAATTGTTCTCCAGTTAGAAAGTGATGTTCTGTCTGTTGGGTTATCTGAAATTGCAGATGCCATTGAACCATAAGGAATATTAACTCCTGTGTAACATACGCTTCCCCAGAGGAGATATGTGAAGAACATCCAGAATATCTTAAATCCCATTGGCATTCCCTTAAAATATGTTGCATACATCAGAAATGAAGCTACAGCAACCGGACCACACATACGTCTTATCCAAGGAGCGAACTTACCTTTCTTACCAGGTCTGCTTCTATCAACAATCTGTCCCATTGTTACATCTGTTATGGCATCAACGAATCTTGCTGCCATCATCATAAGTCCTACAAGTGCTGCTGAAACTCCCATAACGTCTGTGTAGAATTTAAGTAAAAACATTGCCGATAACAAAAACGTAAAATCATTACCAAAATCGCCAAACATATAGCCCAGCTTATCCTTTATACCGAAAGGTTTTACCTTTCCATTAGTTTCTTTCATTGTATATCCTCCATTTCTGTACATACACATTCTTATATGCAATATGTACACCTTATATTTTTGCGTTGAATTCTTTTAAAGACCGTCTTTAAATATTTGTTTGCACCCCTTTGTGTGCTTGTTTTCTATGGTCTTATAATAACTTTTTTATACATTTTCTGTTATTACTATATTTAGTATTTATCGTACAATTTTTACCTGTACAATTTTTATACTAAAAATTATACCCTTTTATATTTAAATTATACTAACATGTCAGTTGTGCCTATATTGACATGTTAGTATTTGCATTGTGACATGTTAGTTATTAATTTATAATTGTTGTAGACATTAAATTTACGTTTCATACACATATCATAATTTAAAAATTTTTTTACAAATAATAATTAATAGATAATATTTTATACAATTTATGTTATAATATCATATCGGGGTCAAAATCCCCCGACTTTGATAATGCAATGCAAATACATAGCTTTGGGGGATATACATGGAATATAAAATATATTTAGATTATACAATTGAGCTTTTATCACAAATAAAAATTCCATCCTACATTATTGACACTCCTTACATATGGGATAGTCAGATTGATGGTGGACTTAGAAATAACATTTTCACCCAGAATGCTTATAAGAATAATGAAGAAAACTTCAGCCAGTTCATCAGCTCCTATAACAGGGATAATGCTGCATTATTTATACATGACAGCTTTTCATGTGAATATATACATATTAAGCTTCCAGACAGCACAAAAATATTCATAGCAGGTCCATTTTCATTTGAACGATTCACTAACCAGAGAATATTTGACTTATGTTCTTACAATTCAGTCCCTACGCAGTATAATGAGTTTATGCAGCTTTACTACTCTGCTCTGCCAGTATTTGCTGATGAACGCTGTATTACAGCTATTATAAGCTGTCTTTGCAGCAAGCTTTGGGGTAATAATTATACTATTGAAAAAAAACATGTACTCAATAAAAATTCAACCCAATATATGTATAAAGAAGAGGCACCTGAGCCTACAAAAAAATCTGTCGAAGCTCTGGAAACCCGCTATAAAAATGAAGCATTTCTTATGGAATGTATAGCACATGGAGATTACAGATCAATTGAAAATATGGAACGTCTTAACTCTGCTGATATAAAACCACGCTTATCTGACTCTATACGTGACAGAAAGAACTTTATGATTATACTAAATACAATCTGCCGTAAAGCTGCACAGACTGCATATATACATCCGGTACATCTGGATGAAATATCGCGCAAATTTGCAATTAAAATCGAAGACTGCACATCAATCGCACAGCTTGAAGTCTTAGAAAATGAAATAACAAGAAAATACTGTCTTCTTGTCCAGTCACACTCATTACGGACATATAGCAAGCCTATACAGAATATAATCAACTATATATCCTTCAATCTCACAGCTGATTTAAGCCTTAACGCTTTATCAGAAGAGTTTATGTTAAACAGCAGTTATTTATCAACGCTCTTTAAAAAAGAAACCGGAGTAACTCTGACGAACTTCGTAAACAATAAAAGAATCGAGCATGCAATATATCTGCTCAACACAACACAGTCAGCTATTCAGGATATTGCCGCACAATGTGGCATCAACGATGTGAACTACTTTACCAAGCTTTTTAAAAAGCTTAAAAACATGACTCCTACGCAATACCGCGAAATGATACAACACAAATAAGCTATAAATCAAAAAGGCTGACGTAATAATAATATACTACGTCAGTCTTTTTTATCTTTTTTAACATAATGATACAAAAATATGCAAATATAAAAAGAATTTCTTTCATCCACCTCAGTTTTTCTCAAAATATTCCGGATATATTCCCTTAAGCTTATCAAGTTCATTAAATATTCTGCTTATATGCGCCTTTATAACACGAAGATACATTCTCTTATCTTTATTTTTTATTGCTTCTATAAGCATTTCATGTTCATCATTGGTCTTTACACTTATGCTTTTATTCAGTTCAGCAAGATACCTTATCCTGTTATAATGTGTCTGGATTATATTCATGGCAAGCTTTTCACCGGAACATTCATATATCAGCTTATGAAATTCATTATCTATCTCTATTCTTGGAATATTCTCCACTTCTTCTTTATAGTTAATAAGACGGTTATTAAGCTGTGTCATCTTATCAAGCATGTCATCGCTGGCATTTTCAAATATTGCATCCACCATTCCAATCTCAAGACTTTTTCTGACAAACCATTCCTGCTCCGAACGCTTACAGTTAATACAGGCTACATATGTCCCAGACTGTGGTATTATTTTTAAAAGTCCCTCTTTTTCAAGATTAACTATTGCCTCTCTTGCAGGTGTTCTTGATACATCATATCTTAAAGCAATCTTCTGGGCACTTATGGAATCTCCCGGAAGCAGCTTAAAATTCATTATATCGTATTTTAATTTTTCATATGTTTCTTCGTTTAATGATTTCTCCATAGCTGTACAACCTTTCTGTATATTGATATAACTGTTCCTTTTTCAGAAAATAATCCTTATGATGATATCTATAACCGCAGATATAGCCGTTTTTTACATCATATAACAAAATACCGCCCAGAGCTTGTATAACAGATAAGTTCCAAGCTCTGAACGGCAACGTATTTATATATTAAAGATACTTCTTAAGTGTTTCTCTTACTGCACCTTTTCCTGATATTTCTTCTACAAATATCTCTTCAACCTTATCACCGATTCCTGCTTCGTATAAATTTATACCAAATATATTAACATTTGACAACAAATTCTTCAACTGGCCTGTGTAAGATGATGGCTCACCCCATATAATACCTTTAATCTGTTCTTTTAATTCAACAGCCATAGGATCTGGTGACAACTCAAAAGCAGCACCATCATCATCTACTCCAAGAAGATATCTGCACCAGCCGGCAATAGCAAGCGGAATAGCTGTAAGTGACTTTGCACTTCCATCTTTAGCTACATATGCCTTGATTGTTTCTCCATATCTTATTCCGACCTTCTGTGATGTATCTGTCGCGATTCTTTGAGGAGTATCCGGCATAAATGGATTAGGTATACGGACATTAATAACCTCGTCCGCAAACTTTACAGGATCTATAATTCCCGGATTAGTAACAACTGGCATTCCCTCAACCAGACCTATCCTTCTTACAAGCTCTGAAAGCTCTTTATCTTTCATCTCATCAGCTATAAGGTCATAGCCTAATACACAGCCATATACCGCAAGTGCTGTGTGTAATGGATTAAGACATGTAGTAACCTTCATTCTTTCTACTTTGTTAACTGTATCCCTGTCTGTCATATAAACCCCCGCTTTTTCAAGCTGTGGTCTTCCATTAGGGAATCTATCCTCTATAACAAGATACTGTGGTCCCTCTGCATTAACAAAAGGAGCTATATAAGTTCTCTTAGATGTAATAACTGGTGCCATATCTTCAACGCCAGCATCCTCCAACGCCTTTGCAACTGAATCTGCTGGTCTTGGAGTAATCTTATCTATCATAGACCATGGGAATGATATCGTATTCTCATCGTTGACATATTTAACAAAATCTTCCCCAACAAAGCCTTTCTTTGCCCATTCACTTACCATTTCTGTTACTGAGTTTCTTAACTTTTCACCATTGTGTGAGCAGTTATCCATAGATACAACAGCTAAAGGTGCCTTGCATGTATTAAATCTTTCTAATAAAAGAGCAGCTACAACTGCCATAGCAGATGATGCCTTATCAGGTCCATTATCAATATCACTCTTTATGAATGGGAAAAACTCTCCCTTTGCATCATGAAGCGCATATCCCTTTTCTGTTATTGTAAATGAAACCATCTGAAGCTTGGGACTTGCAAATATTGTCTTTAATCTTGACCAGTCTGTTTCTACTGCTGACTGTGCCTTAACAGCCTCTGTAAGAGAACCTAGCACCTTCTTATCTGTACTTCCATCTTCCTTTAATGTAACAGCCATAACAAGATTGTCAAATGGTGTGTATATCTTATCAACCACATCATAATCAAATGTTTCAACACAAGTGATTCCTTTATCTGATAATCCCTGCTCAAGCAGTGAATCTGCTATCCCGCCTATAAAAATCCTGAAAATATTACCTATTCCAAAATGAACCCATACTGGTGCTTCCTTTGTTGCTGTGGCAACTTTCTCAACATCATATGATGGAAGCTTTATCCCTGCCTTTTCCCATTCTTTTTTATCTTTAATACCTTCTATTGAAAGTTTCATAATAATCCTCCATTCCTGCGTGTGAAAAATCTTATTTTTCACACTAATCTCCATTCCAGCCCCGCTTATGGGCATATATTAATCAACTGATATATAAGCTGCAGACAATATTATCTTTCTGACTTAACAATAGCCTCCCATAAGCCATTAAGATATGTTGCGCCTAATGCTCTGTCATAAAGACCATAGCCTGGCATAGCTACCTCATCCCATATCATTCTTCCGTGATCTGGTCTGATCACACCATCAAAACCTGTATCATGTAAGGTCTTCATGATCTTATACATATCCATAGAGCCATCTGTTGATAAATGTGCAGCCTCTTCAAAATCTCTTGGAGAATTGTACTTAAGATTTCTTACATGTGCGAAAGGTATTCTTCCTCTGCAGGCTTTAATAATCTCACAGATATCGTTATTCTGGTTAGAACCAAATGAACCTGTGCAAAGTGTGATGCCATTATAAGGCTTATCAACTGCATCAAGAAGCTTTGTAACAGAATCCTTACCTGTCATGATTCTTGGAAGTCCGAATATAGGCCATGCTGGATCATCCGGATGGATACCCATCTTTATATCATACTTCTCACATACAGGTCCGATAGCTTCAAGGAAATATACAAGATTATTAAAAAGCTTATCAGCATCTACATCCTTATACATCTCAAAAAGCTCTTTAAGATGATCAAGTCTTTCTGGCTCCCAGCCTGGCATAACAAAACCGTTAGACATCTTTGCCACTGATTCCTTCATGTGTTCTGGATCAATCATATCTACTGTATCCTGATTATAAGCAAGAACTGTTGAACCATCCTCTCTTACTCTTGCAAGCTCAGAACGTGTCCAGTCAAATACTGGCATGAAATTATAACATACCATATGAATATCTGCTTCACCAAGTGCCTGTAATGTCTTGATGTAATTATCAATATGCTCATCTCTCTTAGCTGTACCAATCTTAATGTCATCTGAAACATTAACTGACTCTATACCTGCTATTCCTAAGCCTTCTGCTTCAACTACCCTCTTAAGCTCTGCAATCTCTTCTGGCAGCCATAACTCCCCTGCCTGCTTGCCGAAAAGTGTTGTAATAACATTCTTAACCCCCGGAATCTGTCTTATCTGCTTAAGTGTTACACTGTCATATCCTGGTCCATACCATCTTAATGTCATATCCATAATAAAAAATCCTCCTTAAATAAAAAATAATCATCCACCTTTTATGTTACCCATTAACTGTGGCAGCCATAACAATTATATTATTACTGTTACAGCATTTCTTTATTGATAACATACTAACATGTTAGTTCTAACATGTCAATATATTTATTTGATTTATTTTATATTCTTATGTGTTTTTAAAAAGCAGGAGCTTTTGATGTTCTTATCAAAAGCCCCTGCTTTCATGCCTGCGGATTATTCTTTTATTTATCTGTCGTTGTTCATTCTCCAGTCTATACATCTTTGCAGATATTCAACGTATTCAGGATTCTTACACATACCCTTGCCAGGGTTATCTGATATCTTAGCAACATCCATTCCGTTACACTTTGTCGTTTTCATAACGATATTAAGTGCTGGAACCTTCGTATCATTACTGATATACGTTCCTATTCCAAATGCTACCTTTGCCCTGCCATTAAAATATCTATACAGCTTGTCAGCCCTGTCAAAATCAAGACTGTCACTAAATAACAGAGTTTTATTTCTTGCATCTATTCCAAGACTCTCATAATGCTTAAGCATTTTCTCACCCCATGCATAAGGATCGCCACTGTCATGTCTTACGCCACCAAAAAGTGTTGCATATGTGAGCTGGAAATCCTTTAAAAAGCAGTCTGTTGTTATTGCATCTGTAAGCGCTATACCATTAAGTATGCCATATTCCCTTACCCATGCATCAAGTGCATACCAGTTAGAATATGCCGGATTGTGCTTGTGATTGCCCTGTCCAGTACACATAATCCACTCATGTGCCATAGTACCTACTGGCGTGAGATTATATTTCTTTGCAAGATAAACATTACTTGTTCCTACAAATAATGAATTGCCTTTATAGTCAGCCTCTGACAAAGCCTTAACGGCAAGCTCCTGTGCCTCAGCTGATAATCGTCTTCTAAGTCCGAACTCGCTAAAGCTTCCTAATCTGTATACAGTTTCTTTTCCTTCTGTTTCAACAGCGGCATCTGCTTCAAGTGCTGCCACTTTAGCCGATAGTCTCTCCTTAAAGCTGTCAAGAAGTTCATCATAATCGTAAGCCATTCTGAAGTACACTTCATTTACGATAGCAAGTGTTGGTATCTCGTACATTGATGTGTTAAGCCATGTACCAAACGTTTCGATACTAAGTCCACATTCTGCATCCGTAGTTATCTTAAAATCTGCATATCTTGCCTGCCATAATCTTAAAAAGTCTACATAACTGCCCTTCATCCACTTTACATTTTCAAGGTAATCAAGCTCATCCTCTGTAAATCTCAATGTACAAAAATGCTTTATCTGCTCTCTTATCTCTTCAACCATTTCCTCTGTGAAATGCACGTCCTTATTACGGCACTTGAATGTCCATGTTGTCTTATAATCTGAGAACTGATGATATATCGCCTGTCCCATACTGAACTTATACATATCTGTTTCTAATAAACTTGTTATTATTGGATGTAATCTCATAATTTTCCTCTTTTCTGCGCACATCCCTCTCTTACAATGTATGTGGTGCGCCTAATCCTTTTCATTTTAGTCAGGAACATACTCATACAACTCCGAAGCCTTGTTGCCAGTTATGGAAACGCCTTTTCTGTTTAGTGATTTTATTTTATTATCAACATTTCTTTTAAAATTCGTCTTATAAAGCTTTCTGCCAAGTATGATCTCATATACTCTCTGAAGGTCTGGAAGTGTGAATTCCTGTGGCATAAGATTAAATACTATGTCAGAATACTCTGTCTTATTTCTTAATCTCATAAGTCCTTCAAGAACAATCTGTGCATGGTCGAAAGCAAGTGCTTCCTCACTGATAAGCTCAGGAATATAATTCTTAACCTTTAATCTTCCGTTATTAAATATCTTTTCCTTAAGTGAATAGGCTATGTTAATATTCTTCTCACTGTTACTGAAAGTAAGCAGCTTATTATCAAATGTTATATCAAACCATAATGCTTCACTGGCATCATCCCCTGCCTGCGGCTTCATTGTATCTACAGGTATAAGTGTCATATACGCAATATCTATAACCCTCATTCTTGGATCCCTGTCAGGCTGGCTCATAGTATATAACTGCTCCATATATATATCCTTAAGCCCGGTTTCTTCCTCTAACTCCCTGCATGCCGCTGTATATGCTGACTCCTTTATACCAACAAAACCTCCTGGAAGTGCATAGCAGCCGATATACGGATGATTGTTTCTCTTTATGAGAAGCAGCTTAAGTCCTTTAAGGTCACTGCTCATGCCAAAAAGCAGCATATCCACTGTAACACTTGGTCTTTCATAATGTCCCGGATTATACTGTGCCAGGAACTCTTTCTGCGTAAGACCGTCTTTATTCTTTCTTAATTCTCCCGGAATATACTTATTATCCGACATATTTTCACCGCCTTTGTAAAAGTAGCTTTTTGATACTTTTATATATACTACTTTTTACAATATATGTAAAGTATTTTTCACAAAAAAACTTTCACAAAAAAACAGGAAGACACATCCTTAAATCCAGGACATGTCTTCCCACTTTTTATAATAGCAAATATAAATTAATGCGGATGACAGGAATCGAACCTGCACATCGTACGATACTAGAACCTAAATCTAGCGCGTCTGCCAGTTCCGCCACATCCGCATGTATATATCAGTATATCATATTATCATAGCCGCGTCAAACCCTAATTTATAAACATTTTCATCTTTTCAGAACTTTTTTCGTCAAGAACATATTTCGTGACATTTAATCATCTGCTTTACAATATTCCCTGATTCATAAGACTATATGTAACATTCTCCCATGTATGCTCCACCCTGCATAACTCATATGCATTGTCTGCAATACTCTGCAGAGCTGTGTCATCCATAAGCAATTCCCTGACCCGTTTTATCATTGGTTCTATAACCTTATAATCATATCCTGACATTTCATAATCTTTTAACATATTTAAATCATAAAACAATATATCTTTGCCATCTGTAAATATTTCATCAAGATATGAAGATGAGTCTGTAAGACACACTGCACCGTTAAGACAGCTGTTAAATACCCTGTCATGTGCCCCTTTCTTAAACCAAGGCATAACATTTAATGAAATCTTAGCCTGGCTTATATTATCCAGGCACTGCTGGGAATTTGCACTTCCATGCTGTATGATATTTTCAGGATGCTCACATACTATATAGTTATATCCTTCTCCATATGTGTTGACCTTAAGTCCGGAATCCACCAGTGCCCTTATAGCAAGCTCTCTGTAGTGGAACCGTACATTAAGGTCAGCATACATCATACCTGGCATACAATTGCACAGCTGCTCATCTGTCAGATCATTGAATTCTTCTCTTAAATGTTTCTCGGCAGCCTCATCTATCGTCATATTTGGATGATTTATAATATCTGATAACACTTTCTCATAGAAATCTATATAATCCTGTTCAAGATTATCTATCTGCTTTCTTAATATATGCTTTGGTGTATAATTTCCTGTAAATATAATGTCCATCGGTCTGTCTTTAACAGGTATATATACACCTTTTTCATATGCTTTTCTGTCTTTATTAACTTCTGTTCCCGCAGATGCCATAAACAGAGTTTTAACATCCGGATAGAACCTGTTCATATATTCCATATGAACTTTATCAATATCTATCTGCACATAATTCTTTGGTCTGCCTGCAAGATATTTGTGGTAATACAGCGGATGATCTACAACTATATTAACAACCTTTATTCCTGAATAATCCCAGAAATTCCAGTTAAGCTTCTGATACAGTCCTGTTTCTCCCTCAAGTCCTTCAAAATTAAATGTA
>OGGC01001688.1_pt1 | contig 13968 bp, 10 predicted proteins | sample 1571181 | NCBI WGS metagenome assembly OGGC01 (sample SAMEA2581930, study PRJEB24529) | metagenome | biome: Human gut stool | place: China | collected 2011 | reverse complement strand
TCGAACAGGTACCAGCCGGTATGCTGCGCGTCATAGTTCACATACTGCTCGCCGTGCGCCATCTTGCCGGTCGTCCAGTCGTAATACACCCATTTGCCGCCATTGGATCCGATATACTTCATACCTTTGGCCATAGCGCCGGTTGTCTGGTCAAAATAATACCAGCCGCCATATCGGTAATCCTCGCCCTTGATCATATGACCGTTCTTGTCATACCTGACCCACTTGCTGCCCGCAGGGATATACACGTCCTTGTTCACAGCAAGGGAACCGTCTTTATCAAACCAGTACCACGCATCACTTGCAGGATCGTATACCTCTTTGGAGACAGCTTTCACACCATTGTCATACCAGTAATGCTTACCGCTTTCCGTTACCCAACCATTTGCTCCAGGCTTGTATTCGCCATAGCCTGCATGAATTCTTGCATTCCAGACGATTCTCTTCGCCACCGGATCAGTAACGGTTACCACTGTTCCATGACGATTAGGAATGCTGCGTCCATCAACGTTGGTCGTGGTAATACGGCGAGTACTATGCCATCCGCTGGCCAAACTCGACGACTGCGTAACGAAAGTGCCGGCAGTTCCATCAGCCTTACCATACGGATAGTCCTTGAGCTTATCGGTATAGAAGAAGTACTGCCCGTTGTAATACGTCAGGGACGGACCTTCATAACCGGTCACGACATTATCGTTCACCAAACGCCATGCCTTAGGATTCCCAGCCTGAGACAGATCGCCGATGGAATAAATCTGATTGGTGACACCATTCTTCTTGATGCTGAGGTAGTACACACCGTCCTTTTCGAACAATGACGGGTCAAGCCAGTTGCTGGTCTTCGTATCAGGAAGCTTGATCGGATTCAAACTGCCGTAGCTTAGCTTCGGTTGAGCTCCCGGATCAACTGCGGGATCCGCTCCAGGCTGCAACCCTGACACCTTGACGATGTAGGGATACATATAATCCTTCTGCGCATTGCCGTGAAAATCGCCATAGTATCCGAGGGTGGTCACGATCCACATATCGCCGTGGCTGTCAACGAACCCGTCGGTTCCTGCGGAATCGTACTGGCCGTCCTTAAGACCATTGGTATAAGGCATTACCGAAGGAGCAAGGTTCGTTGGACTGCCGCTGTTAGGGTAGCTCCAGTTCACCAAATCCTTGGAATATCCCATCATCGGGGTAAAACGCCATCCCAAGTTCTGCTGCTTCTGCACATAGCCGCCAAGAATCCAGAATGTACCATCTTTATAGGTAATACTCGGATCATGAATAGCGTTGACGTAGTTCGGCTTCCCCGAGACATGCGCACTGCCATTGCCGTCAGCCTTATACGCCGTACTGATCTGCTGGAAATCAGCGCCGTTATACGACATATACACCGTATCGGAGCGGTCTGAATCACTGTTCCAGAAAACGCCGACCTCCATATCCGGGTAGTCCGTTTCGGCAGCGGATGCCACCTGGACCCCGAGTGAAGCTGCCATAGACAAAGCGCCTAGCAACGCAATGCAACTCTGTATTTTTCTTCTCATTTGCTTGTCCATTCTTAAAGGACTATTACTTCCCTCAAAGTTCCTCGTAAATGCAACTTACGCAGAATTCATCCGATTTGCTTAATCATAAGCGCACGGTCGCTCAATAACGCATATTCACGGTTCCTGTCATCACGAATCACGAAGCTGCAAGCATTATCGTCAAGCGCAACGCCGACCGCATCGGTCGTATTGAGATTGTTCGAACTTGGCGTACGAAGCGATGTAATCAGACGGAATTCTCCATTATTAAACAAATTGAGCGGCATCTCGAAATGTACAGTCTGATGACCATGTTTGCCCATCTTCAGCACCTTTGAGCCGGTGTCATAAGTGATTCCGCCACGACGGATATCATGCAATGCAATAGCGAGATAGAAATCCCCTGGCTCATCATACTGATATTCCACGTCGAACTTAAAAGTATCCGCGCTGGTACACACTTTAGGAGAAACCGCAATGGTTTTCAGCAATGGGCACCGTTCATTCAAACCATTTGGATAGCCGCCACGTTCCTCTTGACGTTTTCGTTCAGCCTTTTCCTCAGCTTCAAGATTGGCCAAGGTATACTGTTGCGATACAGTTTCCGGATCACCAATAGCTTCCACTTTGCCATCGGCAATCATCATTGCTCTTGAACAATATTTCTTAACAGAATTCATATCGTGAGTAACGAGAATGACTGTTTTGGTCGGATCTTTCTTGATTTCCGTAAAGAAATCGTCGCATTTGCGTTGGAATGCCTCATCGCCAACAGCAAGGACCTCGTCAAGGACCAATATGTCTCCCTGTGCCTTAATCGCCACAGAAAAAGCAAGGCGGACCTGCATACCGGAAGAATAATTCTTCAGTTTCTGATCCATGAACTCTTTGAGTTCAGCGAATTCGACGATGTCGTCGTACATCGCATCGACTTCTTCATGCGTGAATCCCAGAAGAGAGCCATTTAGATACACATTCTCGCGACCAGTGAGTTCAGGATTGAATCCCACTCCCAGTTCGATAAAAGGAACCAGTTTGCCAGAAACAGTGATAGAACCATTTTCCGGATAGTAAATCTGCGAAATAAGTTTCAGCAGGGTGGATTTGCCTCCACCGTTACGGCCGACGATGCCGAAGAACTCACCTTGATGAACCTCAAAACTGATATCTTTGAGAACTTCCTGCTTCTTATACCCCTTGATGCCTCTGGCCCAATTGATAAAAGCCTGCTTAAGACCGGTAGCCTGCTCCGTCGGCAACTTAAAGCACTTGGAAACATGGCTCGCAGACAGAACTACCGGATTCTTAGAGTAATCAACCTTTTTGATGGTGTTTTCTTCAGACATTACATAACCTCCGCGAATTTGCGGCTATTACGACGAAATAGCGTTATGCCAAGCCACAGCAAGACAACGGTCAGAATAGGGGGAAGCAAACGAACACCCCAATTGTTGAATTGATTCCAAATAGTCGGCTGGGTGTCAGGAGCGATGAAATTATGACGAATGTCCTGGATTGCCTGCGCGAACGGATTGATGAGTTCCAGCCTGGCAATATCAGCCAACAATCCACCGCGATTGGTGACATATGTCAATGGGTAAATAATCGGCATACCATAGAAGATCAACTGCTGAAGGACATCCCAGATATGGGCAATATCACGGAAGTACACGTACATCGTTGCCATAAGTAATGTGATGGCAAGCGTCACCGCATAAAGCTCAATAATGCTTAGAGGAAGCAGCACAACTCTCCAAGTGAAATGGACCCTCGCGATAAGAGCAAAAATCAGCACGACGATAAGATTGATGGCGTAACTAATCAGCGCACCAACTGTCGCCGAAACCACCACTATGTAGTTAGGGAAATGAATCTTACGAAGCAAATCGCCTCGGTCGACCACGGATCGCAATCCAACGTTCGTCGATTCGGTAACAAACTGCCACGAGCTGATTCCCAGCAGCAGAACGACCGGATATGTAGACGTACCATCCGACATCCGCAGGAATTTGCCGAATACCACATACATCACGCAGAACATCATCAAAGGCTTAAGCACCGACCATGCGATGCCCAAGAAAGATCCCTGATAACGGAGCTTAAAATCCGTCTTCACCAAACCTTGCAGGACGGTCCATGCGTACCCGTATCTGTCCCGCATACTCTTCACCAACTGTTTCACAAGTTGTATCTTATCAGTGACTGTTCTTCAATTGTCCACAGCTGCCAAATACCTGAAATTCCATTACATCAGGCATCGCGCATGATGCTCAATGTTCGTTCAATACCTTCCCTGATGGAATATCTCATGTTCCATCCCAGAGATTGCAGCTTTCGGCCATCCATAAGCGCTATGGATGCAGTGGAGTACCCTTTCGTCTCCAGTGAATCGGGAAGTTCATATCTTAATCCAACTCCACACTGCGAAGCAATCAAGGAAGCCAAATCCTTCAGCCGGTAGTCCGAAGCAGGTGCCGCGATATTGTAGGCTTCTCCCGTCTCACCTTCAAGCAGGCAGTATAATAGCCCAGCAACGGTATCGGCGACGTACGCGTATGAAAACAGTTGCTCACCCTTGCTTTTTAGGACAATATCTTCTTTCGAAAGCCCTTTATGAATGAACTGAGAAAGCGCTTTGCTGTCATCTTTATGCAGAGTCGGACCATATGAACGAGCTATGCGAGGAATAACAAAATCGATTCCATATTGCTCGAAATAAGCACGGCAAAGCGACTCCCCCAAACGCTTAGCTTCCGGATAGCCTGCACGAAGTGTATTCGAATCGATATATCCACAGTATTTTTCGTCAAAACGCTCTGTGTCCCCGCGATTCTGTCCGTAAATCTCCACAGACGAAGCGAAAATAAATCTGCTTCCCCTCTGCCCTAACTGAGACTCACGAGAATATTCAAGAAGATTCTGCAAACCAATCACATTGGACGTAATGGTCGAAACAGGTTCAGCAGCATACGCTCGGGGATGTGTTGTACTAGCAAGATGAATGACGATATCTGACGGATAAGATGGATGGGCCCCTGGCTCAGACACATCCATCTGTACAAAACTAAAATGCGACTCATCGAAATAAGGGAATCTGTTCTGAGCTCGACTCTTGTTACGCCCGATTGCAATGATCCTGCAATCAAAATGCGGATCTTCGTTCTTCTTCATCAGGACATCTATCAGGAAAGTACCGATCATTCCTGTTGCACCAGAAATAGCGATGGTTCTACCTGTCAACTTGTCCCAATGAATCGGAAGATTCGCACAATATGCCAGATCTTCTTGATAAAGAGGGGACTTAAAACGGTCAGGCACGATTGACTCCTCGTTTTATTTCAACCAAGTATCCTCGTCAGCAGTGATATAAGCTTTGAATAGCTCCAGATCGCCCTTGGTCGTCAACTTGATATTCTTATCGGATCCTTTAGCGAAGTGCAAGGTCTCTCCAAGATCCACCATCATCGTATTCGTATAGCTGGAGCCATAGATACCAATATGCTCATCAAAAGCCTTACGATATGCAGCACGCAATTTCCCATATCGATAAGCCTGCGGGGTAGAAACACGACGCAATTGTTCTCTTGGCACATACTGCTTCGTAGTTGATGTGTTTTCTTGGTTAATCACAAAAATCTGCTCGTTATACGGCAATGAAGTCACGGCATTACCATATTTATTGCAAACCGCTATCACATCAGTCAAAACATCAGCATCTATTAATGGACGAATGCCATCATGAATAATGACATTATCCTTCTCACTGATTTTATCGACGAGATGTTCAACACCATTCCTGATGGATTCCTGTACGCTTGAACCACCACGCACAATCCACTTGAGTTTATCGATATTAAATTGCTTAGCGTACGCTTCCACCATGGTTTCCCATCCTTCAATGCACACCACCTCAATGGCATCGATGTCGGGATGTCGCTGGAAACTTTCCAATGTGTAAATCAGAACGGGCTTATCAAATACATTAATGAACTGTTTTGGTATGTCCTGTCCCATCCTAGTGCCAGATCCACCCGCAACCACAATTGCAACGTTCTTAATGGATTTTACTTGGTCCATCCTAAAATTCCTTGAGACTTATCGCTTGATATATTCTTCAATAACCTGCTCATCAAGTTGGGCAAGCATTTTCCGATCCACGTGTTCAAAATGCAAACCGATGTCGTTCGGCAAGGCATATATATTACCGTAGGCCTGCGTCAGCAAGTACATATAATTTGCCGGTACCGGATATCTTCTACTTTCAAATTGCTGAGAATCTAACGGGTAGATTTCATCCAAGCCGCTTATCCACTCGAATCCACTCGGATGATCCATATTGTCATATGCTCGGATAATGCCAGCCGCCTTTTCCCGAGAACACACTATTCCAGTCTTCCGCATCTGATTAAGCTGAGCATCAAAAACATCAGTGATAAGTTTCCCAGCTTCTGTTTCCGCCGAAACATAGACGTTATTATCCCAAGCAGCACGAATATGCGAATTTGATTCAGCTTGTTCGATGGCAGTTTTCCGGTATTCCTGCACTTTGACGAACATATCATGACTGACATCAGCCACCCAATCGAATGGGAACAAATCAATAAAGCCCGGGACACGAGTATCACGTGGGGCAAAACGAATTTGTCTGCAATGCACAATACGGTCCCAAACAACGGTGATTCGATACTCTGAATCACCGGCGAGAACTTTTTGTAGTCGTTCCAAATCATCACGCATGATGCCCAAATCAAGGTCATCATCCCATGGGATAAATCCGTGATGCCTTACAGAGCCAAGCAAGGTTCCGCCGACCAGCCAGTACTGATTAATCCCATTTCGTCTACAGATTTCCGCAAAATCGCAAAGCATTCGATTGAGAACAGTTTGCAGTAGTTTGAGGTTGCCCTCAGGCTCAGGTAATCCAAGGAAAAACCTTTTGCGCGTTTCTAAATCAGTCTCGCTGGGAAGACGATATTGCGCCCAGAAACGGATATCATCCTTCGCACGCTCTGCAATCTGCGCACGCTGCATTTCATTGAGGCTCCTGCAAGAATCCTCGTTGATTCTCTGCATGCCAGATATGGCATCACGAATCTCATGCAAAATCATCTCTTGCGCCTGCAAAGCATCACGTAGACGATTATTCTCATTTTCCAAGGAGTCAATTCGTCCCATCAGCTTCTGCATAGAACGCTCAGACGGCCAGAAAAGCCTTTCACGCAGGCGCCTTGCCAGAGATACCATAATCTTCTTCCTTCATTCAGTATTAAAGCAAAATAATACCGCATATGCTCTTATGAGCATATGCGGCTAGGCTTAGCGGATTATCTCAAATTAATCCATCTTGAGATAATTCTTCCAATACTCAACCGATGTCAATTCCGCACGCGCAGCAGCATATTCTTTACGAAGTCGATTAATATTCGCCTTGTAATATTTGAGATCACGCATATAACGCTTCTTAATCTTCTGATAGCGCTGGACATCCTTAGTTCGAATGGTTCCTTTGCGGTTATACCAGTCCAGAACTACGAGCTTATGCTTGCCACGAATCGCTCCAGCAGGATATAGCCATCCCTGCAGCGGAATCACCGCGTATCCAGCACCGTCTTTCTTGATGTATCTCTGATTATTATCAGTAATCAGATCTTCAAAACGTTCCGCCAAACTACGCGACTTGTCTCCATCGATAAGCTGCCTGTCAACGTTCTTGATGCTGAAACCAGCGAGTTCAGGATCTTGGTCAGCTCGCGACTGGAGAGTTTCGAAATCTACAAGCTGTTCCTTGTTGCGGTTTGCCGCCATAAAGCTTTGTTCCGACTGCCCTGGCTTCTTGATGAAGGACGGGCCCTTCAAGAAATCTTCAAACGCATCCAAGCATAACTCCGCGTTTTCATAGCCGAATTTCTTCAACTCAAGACGGATATTATTGTGTAGTTCACGCATAAAGTCAGCGCCAGGAGCCATGCCACAAGTCGCTTGGGCAATCATAGTGTTACGGGTAGTCTGGTAACGTTCCACCGCCGCGTTATAACGCTCAAAGAACGACATATGCCACACGCAGAGGCTATTCATAGTAATGAAGCCAGTCTTGCAACGAATGCCATACTCAGCATCATCGCAACGGACAAACACCGGCAGAGGCAATCCGTTCTTCTCAATAACGGAAATCGGAATGCAGCAGTACCACCATGCAGCATACATGTTGTTCCGCTGCCACTTGGTAGGCGTATACATCTCGTTGTAAATAAGATCTTCGAACAGCGTCAGACGCAACTGTGGCTTGCAACCGGCAAAAGTGCCCTGCTGGGTCATGTTGCCGATGTCTTCCCACTGATCCTCGCCAATCTCGTAGTTCAGCATTGCACCGCTAATCATATCTTCACGATGTTCAGGCTTGAGAATACGCAGCAGATTGTAAGTACGCTTGATGCTTTCGGGAGAAACTGCAACATCATCATCCATAAGCAAGATATTCGTAGCCTTTGGCGTCTGCTCCATCGCAGTAATCATGCCGCGGGTGAAACCTCCAGCTCCACCAACATTATCGTTAGGAATGACCTGGACACGGTCTCCGTTCAGCTTTTCAGCATCCAGGGTACGCCCATTGTCCATCACATACATATGGAAATGTTCTGCAATTGAATCACCGGAATTGATGATCTGATCCTTGACCAAACCGATGTTACGTTCGATGAACGCTTCCTTCTTGAAAGTGGTGGTGGACAGCACCAACTCGACGTCATTCAGCTCTCCATCGATATCGAGCTCATAGTAACTATTCCTGATTGCAACAGAACCATCAGTCTTTACAATAAAGCCCACGACCACCATATCGTCACTGACCGTCAAAGGCAAATCCACAATCTGCCAGTCAGCCGAAGCCTCCAGTTTTCTTGAGGTTCCTTCGACTGGAATCGGATTGTGTGCGAAAGCATCGCCCATGGTCTGAATTACTTCACAAGATGCACCCTTAAGCTCAAGATGAAGAGAGAATCCTTTCGCACGCGTGTAGCGCTTCAATTTCATTACCGACAAGGAATTGAAGTATGTGCTGAAATCGAACATTCCAGCGTTATACATTTCCCATTCGCCAAGCTGCTCATCGAAGACAACAGGCTGATCTGAACGACAGTATAAAGCTGGATAGGTAACGGAGCGAGGATTCGTCTCCAACAAGATGTTCGCGAATTTCATTGAGATCATGGTCTCTAGGTTACCGCCATCCCTTGAAGAGAATCAAAACATGAACATTGTTCTCCAACAGATATGCACGTTTTTGTTTATCTCGTTTCAACAGCTAGATTCCACGCGTTGCGTTTAGCCAGCTGCGGATAGAACCATTCCCTAATTACCGGAACATAATAAAGCAAGAATGCACCACAGAGGTCGATCGGCAGACGGACGATGAAGCTCAGCAGAACCAACGGGACCTGGGGAAACGCCATACGCAGCGCCCCAAGATACATCTGCCAAGGCAATACGTTATCTTCAATCAAGTGCACGCACAAAATAGCAAGACTCGCCTGGCCAATACTGCTTAACACGCTTCCCAGCGCCGGAACTCGATCAATCAATTGCGAAATACCAATAACGCACAGTGTTCCCGCGATACTACCAATTACAGCCAGGACCGGTCGCGAACCATAGTTATTGATGGCCATGCTCATACCGCCGAAGAACATGATATCAACCGCCCAAACAACAAATGCGATGGCCCATATGCAGGGGAAACGCTTCACAAAGCCAAGTACATCATATTTCTTGGCAAGATATCCCAAATACAGGAATGCTGCCGCGCACATTCCCGGCTGGATACTCCAGGGCAGCAACACATAGTGCGAGGAAATATAGCCAATAGCAAAGCACAGCACCACCCAAACCGGGGTGTAAGGAAGTCTTGCGAGACAATGCAGCAACAATCGAGCCCAGAATAGTGCGAGCAAGAACCAGATCGCACCGATTCTCAGGTCTACTCGCTAGAGCGTCAGATTCGAAATATCGTCGCTTCCATATATCGCGGCCATGCCCCATTGCCGAAGGGCAATCGCCCGACTCTCATGATCGAGCGTCGCCATGCAGGTCACGCCGACAAGCACGCATAATGCCGTCACCACGTAGGTGAGCAGCAGCTGTTTTGCTTCCTTCATCCAACGGAATCGTCTGTCTGGATGCATGAAATACCCGGACAGGATGAAGAAAAGCGGCATATGGAATGAAAAACAGATGGACAGAACAACCTGGGCCGTGCGATGGGGCGCAAATAGGTTCGTTTCAATAGCACTGTGTCCCAGTATCACAGCCAAAATGGCTATGCCCTTGGCAATATCGAAAAATCTAATACGCTGCATACCCTCTCAAGTCTCCTATTGGCACGTTCTTCCTACCGCTTTCCAAACGTTTTATCGGATGTTTACAGGCCGAGCAATTGCTGCAATGCACGCCACACCGCAACCTGACCCATACGATTCGGGTGGATGCCATCCTTATACAACGCCTGCTGTGGTATTCCCGTCGAACGCCCTACCGTACGGAATGCCGAATACATTGAAGCGAAGTGCCAACCATGCTGCCGGCAAATATCCTGCAATACCGTATTTTCCTGCCCCATGGTGAGGGATCTGGGATCGGATAACGTATCGATGTTCGCGAACACATATACGTTATCGTCCCCGTATCGTGCGGCAACGCGATTCAGATAGCTTTCCGCTTCACGCTTGAAATCATCGCTATTCGAAAGCCTCAATCGGTCGTTCGCTCCAAGCAGCACGATAGCGGCATCCTCATGTCCGAGGGTCGCATCGCCGATGGAGTTATAGCCCGAATAGGAGCCCTTGCCCGGCGCACTGGCATTGGTCATGAATACACCGCGCGACTCCAGATAACGCCTTAGGCTGTTGGCGGCCATATCCGTCTGATGGGACGGCTCATAATAGGTGACTCCCTCAAGCTGGAACAGCTCACGAGACGTACATGGATACGTGTTCGCCGCGCCCACTCCGGCAGCGATACTGTCTCCAAGAAGGCGAACGGAACGGTACCTGCCCGACTTGATTTTGTTACCAAATGCTCCAGCAGCGGCTCCGACGTAATCACTCGGTATGACAGACGAACGCCGCGTATCGAGAGCACCGGTGCGATTATCGAAATAGTAGGTGGCGTTATTCACGTTCTGCTGGCCGTACAGCATCTTGCCGCTCGGCCAGCTGTAGCATACCGTTTTCCCACCTAGCCCCTGCCAACCGTACTGTACTGCGCCGGTATGAGCGTCCAACAGGTACCACGCGCCGTCAATGGGATGTTCCCCATATAACATCCAACCCATCCGGCGATCGTAGAATACCCACTTCTGAGATTTCGACAGGTATACAAAGCCATACTGCATAGCACCTGTCGATTCATCGAAGTCATACCAATGCCCATTGATCAGCTGTTCCCCGTACAGCATCTGGCCGGAGGCATGGTCGTAGTACACCCATTTATGTTGTGGCGAGTTGAAATAGAAGCCATAGGACATCGCGCCGATGTTCTCGTCGAAATGATACCAGCCGGCGTGGCTCTGGTCGTAGTTCACGTAGCGTTCCCCGTAGAGCATCTTCCCCGTGGTCAGGTCATAGTAGACCCATTTGCCGCCATTGGAGGGAACGTGCGTTATGCCCTTCGCCATCGCACCAGTGGTGGTGTCGAAATAGTACCAGGCACCATAGCGGTAATCCTCGCCCTTGACCATATGACCGGCAGCATCATAGCGAACCCATTTACCACCATTGGAACGCTGATAAACATCTTTGTTGCGTGCCATTGTTCCATCTGCGTCGAGCCAGTACCAGGCATTACTGCTCGGATCGTAGATTTCCTTTAAACGTGCCATGGTACCGGAATCGAACCAATAATGCTCACCATCCTGAACAACCCAGCCAGTGTATTCGGAATATGGCGGTGAGACGATCTCTTCCGCATTGGCTGAGGCAATGGGTAAGGCAAGCATCGAAAGAGTTGCGGTTATGGCTGCGATGCTTCGAATGATTTTCTTTCTGAGAATCATGATCATCATCTCCTTTGTACTGATGTACGTACGCGCTTCTGATTTTAGGACGGGAATGTCATATAAAAAACCGGCGTCGTACGGTTATTCGGATTCGAGCAAATCCTGTGCACTGACTATGCAGACGGATTGTCCAAAGTGCGAGGCAGCCACTACGATGAGTAGATGAACGCACATGGTGATAGGAGAGGATGCATGAATCAGAAGGCTTCTATGAAGAATGCCGGGGCAAACAACACCTGGGAAACGGTTATGCGTGTTGTGTATCCGGTCAAGGACGCTGAGCAAACTCTCCCGCTGTATGCGCTTGATTGGACTCGTCCGCATGTTGCGGAGACCACGCTGGACTCCCGTATTGACATGCGCCGTTTGGAATTCGGCTCCATGAATCAGTCCACATTGCAACGCTTGCTTCGCAATGCCGGGTCGTCTGCAGGAGTGTCCTGCGATTCGTTTGAAATTGCGGGGCGTACCTCTATAACCTTGAAAAATCGTGGTCACATGTCTGGATGCGCATTCTTCAATGCATTCCCCGCTGCATATTGGCGCCGTTGGACCAGTGTAAAAACGGTGCGATTCGAAGCGACAGTTCAGGGAAACTCCAAAATCAGCGTATTCCGTTCCACAGGTCGTGGACTGATTTATCCGGTTTCGACGAAGACGACAACGGCTTCGGAGTCTGAAACTCGTGTATGCATAGACGTGCCGATGACAGGTCTTATGGATGGTGGTTACTTCTGGTTCGATGCGGAATCGCTTGATGGTTCCGTGACCATTGCTGATGCTACATGGTCTGTACCCCGTGAGGCGCGTACCGCTAAGCATGAGACAACCCTGTCTATCGCCATCACGACCTTTAATCGCGCCTCATATTGTATGGATCAATTGCGTACTATCGCCGGTGCTTCGGCATTGCGCGAACGTTTGGATACAGTGTATTGCACGGATCAAGGCAGCGACTTAGTTAAGGATCAGAAGGACTTTGATGAGGTTGCCGCTAATCTAGGCGAACAGCTTACATACATTCAGCAAGCGAACTTGGGTGGTTCTGGAGGATTCTCCCGAGGCATGTATGAAACGGCTAAGGCCGGTGATAGTGATTTTGTGCTGCTGTTGGACGATGATGCCATCAGCGAACCGGAATCGATTCTGCGTGCAATCCAATTCTCTGATTACACGGTGCGACCAGTTCTTGTCGGCGGCGGCATGTTCCATTTGGATAATCGCACCATGTTGTATACGCAAGGTGAGCGGATCAATGCGCAACGAATGTGGATGTATCCGTCCAAGAGCATGGGGTACAACCATGATTTCTCTGTGGAACCGCTCCGTGACTCTCCGGATCGTCATCAGCGCATCGATGAAGACTTCAATGGGTGGTGGATGTGTCTGATTCCGATTGCGGTTGTGAAGAAAATCGGTCTCTCCATGCCAGTGTTCATCAAATTCGATGACATTGAATATGGTCTTCGTGCCAAGAAAGCAGGATTTCCCACAGTCTGCCTGCCAGGCGTGGCCGTATGGCACCAAGCATGGCATGACAAGGATCCAGCACGTTCGTGGGAGGAATACTTTACTGAGCGTAACCGTTGGCTCGCGGCATTGTTGACGTATCCGGATAGGCCGCCTCGCATGTTGGTGGAGACCTTGTATGGTGATGCCAGTCTCGGGCTTCGGTTTGTGTACTCCGCCATGGCATTGCATCATATGGCGCTAAGGGATATTCTTCGAGGCCCACAGTACCTTGTAGATTGCTTGCCGACGAAACTTGGCGAAGTGCGTGAACTGCGAGCAAAATATCCCGATGCTCAGTCCAAGGAGAGTTTTGAGGAGTTCCCTGAGCCAGCTGGCGAGGTTGAACCGCCAAAGAACCATCCATCGACTATGAAAAGCCGGTACAAGGCGGCTGTCGGCCTTATCGCGAAGAGCTTTATCAAGAAGGCCAATCCCGATAAAGCCACTCGTCCGGATGCGGCCATCCCCGCACGCGATGCTGCCTGGACTTGGCTTGCCTTTGACCATGTCAATTCAGCATTGGTGACCACGCCAGATGGTAATGGGGTGGCATGGCTAAAGCGAGACAACAAACGTTTCCGTAAGAGCATGATGGAAGGATATCGGCTTACACGCAAGATTCTGAAGAATTGGAAGCGATTGTCTGCCCAATACCAGTCTTATGGGATTACCTCCATGGAGACGTGGGCAAGAATCTTTGGAGATGAATAACTCGGAGTATGGATCGGCTGCGTTCATTCGTGGTATGCGAGTATCATGAACGCGAAACGCACATTGGCAGTGTGCATTTGCAATTGAACTGACTGTTTTGGAAGGTTGTTTTTATGACTGGTGCGGTGGAATATCCCGATCTGGTGGTCGTGGGCGCGGGCCTGTTCGGCCTGACCG